>LXNI01000571.1_pt1 | contig 40955 bp, 32 predicted proteins | sample 809091 | NCBI WGS metagenome assembly LXNI01 (sample SAMN04870527, study PRJNA318959) | sponge metagenome | biome: 01000161; feature: marine sponge reef; material: water | host: Sarcotragus foetidus | place: Greece: Milos, Mediterranean Sea | collected 2013-05-29 | depth 5-7 m
CAAGGTGGAGGTCAACTCCATGGGTGCCGAGTACGGGCGCAGTTCGGCTGGTGCCGTACAAGCGGCCACCAGGAGCGGCACCAACGAGTACCACGGAAGTTTCTACCACTTTGTGCGGAACGATGTCTTTGACGCGATCGGTTGGAACCAAGTGAGCAAGCCCACGTTGCGACGCAATCAGGGCGGGATTTCGATTGGCGGGCCGATCAAGAAGAACAAAACGTTTTTCTTCGTCAATTCCGACCTTTTCCTCAATCCGTTCACGCGAGATCGGATTCGCAGCGTAGGTCGCCCGGAATTCCGAACCGGCGATTTTTCGCAGGCCTTCCAGAACCGGCGAGGTAGTCCTGTTCTCGTGCCGATTCATGACCCGAACACTCGCAAGGCAGGCTCATTCACCCGGCCGCGCCTTTCGGACCCGTTCCCTAACCAACAGATCCCGGCGGACCGGTTCGATCCCGTTGCCGTCAAGGCGTTGAGCTATCTGCCTCTGCCAACGCCAGGCTGGGAACCGCGCAACCCAGCCAACCAGGCAGGGAACTGGGTCGAGCAGATCCCGCGGAACGTAACTCGGACCTACAACACGATCAAGGTCAACCACAACTACACCGCCAAGTGGAGCACGTTCCTGAGGACGATCATCAGCAAGAATGCGGTCGTAGACGAGTATTCGGAGGGCTATGGCGTAGCGGATCCGAACGGCACCCACAATGAGCAGCTCCGCCAGAATTGGGGCCTGAACAACACCTACATGTTCAGTCCTACGAATTTCGTCGCCGTGTTGGTCGGCTTCAATCGCGTCTATATTGACCTATTCCGAGGCGATTGCTGCGAGACGGACTACGCCGGCCTGTTCGGCATGCCCGGTTTTGAGAAGGGCGGGGAGGCGTTCCCGCGCTTCAACTTCAACAGCCGTATTCCCATGACCGGGATCGGGCCCGGCTATGCGAAGCGGATTGCTGCATTTACGAACTTCGACTACGAGGCGAATTTCACCCTCATCAAGGGCGATCACACGCTCAAGTATGGAGGTAAGTACACATCGTTCCAAGGCAATGAGCTTGCTAGGCCGCAACCTTCTGGCAACTGGGTCTCTAGGGGCGAGTACACCAGGAAATGGCCGCAAAGGGGCGGTGGAGATGTCAACACCGGTGCTGGCCTCGCTGACTTCCTGTTAGGTCATGTCTGGAATCTGGATGCGCGCGTCGCCGCGCCGATCGGCAAGCGGATCAAGTACTGGTCGGGGTACTTCCAAGATGATTGGAGGGTCACGCCAAGGCTCACGCTGAATCTCGGTGTGCGCTACGAAACCGAGACGCCCATCTACGAGGTTGGCGGGCGCATGAACGGCTTCTGTGAATTCTGTCCTCACCCGTTGGCGGGGCAGAATGGGATTCCCGAAGGGGCGATCGGCAAGGTGCTCTTCCCGAACAGGGACGGTACGGGCAAATACCTTTGGCAATGGGACAAGAACAACATCGCACCGCGCTTTGGCTTTGCATACCGCCTGAAGGCGGACTCGTCCATGGTGCTCCGGGGCGGATTCGGGATCTTCTTCGGCAATCCCTACGACCGCAACTCGATTCAGCCCGGGCGTGCCGGGTTTGACAACATCTTTCGGCGGCGCAACGGCCTGAACAGCTACCTTCGGGATGGCCTGCCAGCTGGAGCACTTGACGACATACCAGGGGCCGAGTTGAACGGTGGTTTCGGGGCCATCGGGACTCGCTTCCCGACTTCCACGATTCAGTATTGGAACGAAGATCGGGTCCTGCCATATTCGCAGAACTTCAACCTCACGCTCCAGGCGAGGTGGAAGAACACCCTCTGGGAGTTCGGCATGCTCGGCGCCCTAGGCAGGCACCAAGCCTACAACAACATCAACATCAACCAGATTCACCCTGATGACCTGGCCGCGGCCAACGCCCCTGGTGTTAGCGCCGCGCAGAAGGAACTCTTCCTGCCATGGACCGCATGGGCTGGCCGTGCGGACCAGATTCAACTCATGTCGCCGAACTGGGGGATCTCAAACTACTACGCTGGAACCTTCAAGGCCGAGCGGCGAATGAAGAACGGCGTCGGCTGGACGATCTCGTACACACATACCCAATGGATCGACAACATCCGCTTCATCGGCAACGCGGACACCTTCGGGAACAACTACTATCCGCAGTCGGTGTACGACCTGAGGAACGAACGGGCCAGCTCGGCGAGTCGGCTACCGCACCGATTGGTTTCCGCGCCGATGTACGATCTGCCGTTCGGCCACAGACGCCGCTGGGGCAAACGATGGCCGAAACTGCTCAACGCCATCGCGGGCGGCTGGCAGGTGTCTGCCATTAACATGATGCAGAGTGGGGGGTATATCGGAACAGTCGTCAACGGCGGCCAGAACATCAAGGGCGATTTCTCGTTCGGTCACGTGCTGCGGCCCAACGTAACCGGCGCTCCATTCGAGCATCCGGAACAAAGCGCTCCCACGGAGAATTTCAACGGCGCGATGAACTGGTTGAACCCCGACGCGTTCTCGATCCCGGATCGATTCACGCTCGGCGATGCCGCCCGCACGCTGCCGGGCATTCGCGGGCCGTGGCTGTTTGACTTGGACATGCTGCTAGCGAAAAACTTCTACTGGGGCGAGAGGTGGCGCGCGCAGTTCCGAGCAGAGGTGTTCAGCATGACCAACACCCCGCACTTCGCACTGCCGAACACATCGGTCGGCAGTGGCAACTTCGGCCTCGTCACGGGAACCTACGGTGGACGCCGAGTTATGGAATTCGGCATGCGAATTACCTTCTAGCCGGCTTCTGGCCAACGCTGCCCCCGGGTATCACATCCGGGGGCAGCCTCCAGTCCTCCCCTCCTTTCCCAGCACTTCCGCCGCACACCTGCGCCAGTTCCGCGCCCACCGGGCGCGGGTTCGGTCCTGCGTGTGGGAACGGGTCGACTCATGCGTTGGAGGTATTGGTCTGTCGAGCGCTGTGAAGCGAGAGAGCGTTCGCAGCACGGCCCCGATCAGGCCGTGGACCGCAGCGAGCGCCCTTGGCCAGGTTCGCTGTAGGGCAGCTAGGTGCCGGTTTCCAAGGGCCTCAGGCCTATACCCTGTAGGCGCCTGATTCGAGGATCCTCGCGGCGATCCGATCCCTCGTCGCGGGAAGGTCGGCAGGCGCTGGATTGGTCAATCGCTGGAAGGCGCTCCACGTGTTCTCCAATGCGGCACCATCAGTGCAGGCTCCGATCACAAGTCCGCCGAGTTCGCGAACTGCACCGACCGATTGCTGTAGCAGCACAGTGAGCATGTCGCGAGCGGGCTCGCCGCGGCCTTTGGAGGTGAGCTTCTCCGTGCGCAGCAGGGCCGATTCGGAGGCGTAGAGAGCCATTGACATATCGCCCACCGCAGCGGCGACTTCTTGCTGCCGGTCGATTGAATCGCCGAACGTCTGGTAGGCCAAGCCCGCGATCTGCACGGTTGCCCGCTGCATGCGGCCAACGATGTCACGGTGCTTGCCCAAGCCGTCGGAATCGCCGCCAGGCACCGTACTGTCCGCATCCGGCGCTGCCGCTCGGGCGACTGCATTCCGCAAGTCCAGACGCCCTTGGCTGGCACGCTTGAGCACCATGGCGGTTGTCAGCAGACGGTTGATCTCGTTGGTGCCCTCGAAGATGCGGTTAATGCGGGAGTCGCGATAGTTGCGTTCGACCGCATAGTCTTCGTGGTAGCCGTAGCCACCGTGGATTTGCACCGCCTCGTCCGTGGCGAAGTCGAGCGCCTCCGAAACGTACACTTTGGCGATTGAGCACTCAATTGCGTACTCCTCCACTGCTTTGAGCGTGCGTCCTGCCGCATCGGGACTGTCCCACGACACATCGGCCAACCTAGCGTCGATCATCCCCGAGGTGCGGTACACGACCGCCTCGCTGGCAAAAACACGCACGGCCATGTCGGCCAACTTCTGGCGGATAGCCCCGAAATTGGCGATCGGCTGCCCGAACGCCTTGCGCTGTAGCGCGTAAGAGGCTGAGTCTGAGATCGCGTCCTTGATCCCGCCGACGCATGCAGCCGCGAGTTCCAAGCGCCCCATGTTGAGCACGTTGAAAGCGATGATGTGCCCGCGTCCGATCTCGCCGAGCACGTTCTCGACCGGCACGTGGACATTGTCCAAGTACAGCGCTGTCGTAGAGCTTCCGCGCAGGCCCATCTTGTGCTCTTCGGCCCCCGGCTCGACACCATCGAATGCACGCTCGACCAAGAAGGCCGTAAACTTCTCGCCATCGACCTTCGCAAACACGGTGTACAGGTCGGCCCAGCCTCCGTTCGAGATCCACATCTTCTGGCCGTTCAGCACGTAGTGCTTGCCGTCAGACGAGAGTTCGGCACGCGTGAGCGAGTTCTGCGAATCGCTGCCGGCTTGTGGCTCGCTCAGGCAGTAGGCTGCTAGCAACTCACCCGTGACCATGCGAGGAAGGTAGCGCTCTTGCTGGTCCTCGGTGCCGAAGAACACCAAGGGCAGCGTGCCGATGCCGGCATGCGCACCGTAGGTGGTCGAGAACGATGCGTAGCCGCCCATCGCCTCCGCCACCAGCATTTGTGTGGTGATGTCCAGCTCTAGTCCGTCATAGCGCTCCGGCACCAAGATGCCGAGCAGTCCCAGTTCGGCGGATTGTTCGATTAGCTGTCGGGCCAGGCCCGGCTCCTTGCGTTCGAATTCCGCAATCCGCGGCTCGACCTCTGCCTCCACGAAGCGTCTAGTCGTGGCTAGCGCCTGGCGCTGGCCCTCGCTGAAATCCTCGGGCGTGAACACACCGCTGCCATCGCAGTTGTCGATCAGAAAGTGGCCACCAGCGGGAGCTAGCACCGCTGGGAGATCGATTTGAGCTGTTGCAGACATAAGACTCCTCGCAGTTCTTAGTCTAGACCTCCGCCAGCGGGCTTGTGGCCAAGCCCGAGGCCAGCCGGGCCAAGCCCTCGATCAGCACCGCTGTGGCGGGCGCTAGCCCTGCAACTTCAGGGCGTAAGCCTCCACCGCGATCTGTTTCTGCACGTTCATGCGCTGGAGTTGCTCCAACTCATGCAGCCCAGTCACCGCCCGCTCCAGCCACCGGAAGCTCACCCTGCGGGCTAGTTGCGCCAGCTCATCGGCGATGTCGTGATGCACGAGATCGCCCGGTGCTTTAACGCGCACCCGGAGCAGATCCCGCAACAGCGATGTCAGCATCGTGGCCAGCTGGTCGATCTGACCCGATTCGCCCCTGCCAAGAGATCCGATTTCAGCGGACAGCTTGGCAAACTCACCCCGCTTCAAGGCCGTCCTGAGCAGGGCCAGCATGGCCTGCCGTCGCCGCACGAACTCTTCCATGTCCAATGTGATCGCTGTGCCGGGGCTGCCTTCCGACCAAGCGCTGACCAAGGCTCGATGCTCCGCGGCGACCTCGTGCCGCGATTGCATGAATTCGTCCATTTCGCTGCGTGCCAGGGCTGAGAAGTGAAACGGGATGGTGCGGGAGCGTATGGTCGGCAGCAGGGAGAACGGATTCTCTGACGTGAGTATGATCGTTAGCGTCGGAGCGGGTTCCTCCAGCGTCTTCAGCAGCGCGTTGGAGGCTTCCTCGGTGGCGCGATCGGCGTGTTCCAGCACGAAGATCCTGCGTCTTCCCTCCGCCGGCGCAAGCTGAGCCGATTCACGCAACAGCCGGGCTTGGTCGATGGAAAGCAGCCGCATCGGGCCATCCGGGGGAAAAATTAGCACATCCGGGTGCATCGCGATCACGAGCGGAGAGCTCTTGCGCTTCTCCGGCGGCAGCTTGCGCCGGGCCTCGAGGGTCTCCCGGAATTGCTCCGACGACAAGTCGCCGTCAAGGATTCTGGCACAGGCCGAGCACTCTCCGCACGGCTTGCCCGGCCCGGCCGCGCAGTTCATGCCCGCCGCCAAGTGGCGCGCAAGCGTGGCCTTTCCTATGCCTCGCTTTCCCGCGAACAGCAGCGTCTGTGGCAGACGATTCTCGGACACCATCCGCCACAGCGATGTGGCTATGCGCTGGTGGCCGATAAAGCGAGGTGTCGGCATCAGTCGACCTGCGTCTCCAAGCCGCGCTCTCGCAGGGCGGGTAGCACTGTCGCCAGCACTTGCTCAAAGACGTCTGAGACCGATCCATCGGCTGCGATACGCCGAACTCGCTGAGGCTCGTCAGCGTGGATGCGGGCGTAGCCGTCGCGCACACGAAAAAAGAACTCCAGCGCTTCCGATTCCATGCGATCTCCAGAAGCGTCCTGCTTGGAGTTACGTTCGCGCACCCTCGCCAGCGCGGCTGCCGGCTCAATGTCCAGCCAAAGCGTGAGGTCGGGCCGCAAATTGCCGCAAGCGACTTCGCCCAGCTGCTGCACCACCGCGGAGCCCAGGCCGCGACCGTGGCCTTGATAGGCCACGCTCGCATCCGTGAAGCGGTCGCAAATCACGATCTGGCCTGCATCGAGGGCCGGCCGGATGACTTCTGCCAAGTTTTGCGCCCTAGACGCGAAGAATAGCAGCAGTTCGGTCATCGGCTGGATGCCGTGATTCCGAGAATCGAGCAAGACGCTGCGAATCAGCCTCCCGACCGCCGTCCCCCCGGGCTCTTGCGCAACCAGCGTCGGAATGCCCAGTGCAGCCAGCCGCTCGACCAGCAGCTGGATCTGGGTTGTCTTGCCGCAGCCGTCGATTCCCTCGACGCTGACGAAGAATCCAACCCTCGCCAAGCTGCGATTATATCCCCGCCCACCCATGCGGTCAGTTCGCGGCCGCAACAGTTCCGGTAACTTCTAGGTGACCGTCCTGCAGGCGGAACAGTGTGAAATCGGCGGCCTGTCCGGGCGTGAGGTATTCCGCTCGCTCCGCCAAGCCCATCGCCGCGCCGGGATTCGACGTGGCCAGTCGAGTGGCTTCCAGCAGCGTCAACTCTCCGAACCGCATGGCATGTTCCAACCCGCGATCCATGCTCAATGCGGACCCGGCCAGCCGCCGACTGCTGGTAAGTTCGACACGACGCTCTGGCAGCAACTCCACCTGCTGTTCGCCGAGTTGGTAGATGCCCGGCTCGCAATGGGCCGGAGCGACCGCATCCGTGACGAGAATTGACCGGCGCGGACCCTTGGCTCGCAGCGCGATCTTGGCGAACGGCGGCGGCAGGTGGATTCCGTCGATGATCAGACCCGCGTAGAGGCGGTCGTCCGCCATCTGGTGGACGATGTAGTTGTCGTGCCTCGGCACGCATGCGTGGGCACCGTTCCCCAAGTGAGTGCTCATCGTCGCTCCGGCGCTGACCGCATCCGCGATCTGTTCTGAGGTGGCATTGGTATGTCCAATCGAGACCACCACGTCGTTGGCTACCATGTGCTCGATCACGCGCGGTGCCTCGACGTGTTCCGGCCCCAACGTGACGATCCGGATGCCCCCTTCCGCCGCGTCTTGAAAACGCTCGAACTCGTCGATACTGGGCGGGCGCACGTGGCGGCGGGGATGTGCTCCGCGAGGCCCGTCATCGGGCGAGATCCACGGCCCTTCGACATGGAATCCTAGCATCGCCGAGCCCTTCGGGATGGTTCGTCGAGCCTTCGCCAAGTTGCGCAGCGCGCCTCGCATGTCTTCGCCGGCGCCGGTGATCACCGTTGGGTAGAAGCGCACCACGCCGGTCGAGAGCTGTACTTCAATAGAGGCGGAGATCTTCTCGGCAGGCGAAGTCGGGTCGTTGTAGTCCACGCCCGCAAAGCCGTTCACCTGCAGGTCCACCCAACCAGGCGAAACGTAGTGAGCTGCCTTGTCTGCGGTGGTCTCAACAGCGGCAATCCTGCCACCGCTCGTGCGGATGGCGAGGGCTTCCCCGGTTCCCGGATGCATGCCGTATACGGTCTCGGCCCCGGCAGCCGCGCTCACTGTGGGTCCACTGGGCATGGCAATCCCATTATGGCCCGGCACCGCTATGAGCGATCATCCTCTGGAGTGTGTTGGTCCGAAGCGGGAATCCGCAAGGAAATGACAGTATGTAAGATCATGATAATATGTAAAATTGGCGCGCCGAATCCAGATCAAGACGGGCCGTCCGAACCGCATTAAGGCCACCTTCGGAGGGCTTGGAGCGGTCGCCAACCTGTTGTTGGGCCTGTACTTTTGCGGTCTCGGCATCTTGGGCCTAGTTGCCGGCGGCGATATGTTCGTGCCGTTGGTGCCAGTTTCGCCCGAGAATGCAGCCGTGGCTCTGCTCGCGCTCGGTTCGTTTGCCGTCCTCGCCTCTCTGGTGGCTATTTCTGGCGGCAGGTTGCTGCGCATTCCATTGCTGGTGTGGGCCGTCGCTCTGTCTCTTGCATTGGCGGCGGCGGTTTTCCGGAGCGACTACCGCTTCGACGGCATCGAGAGCTTCAAGACTCACGGCTTGATGCTGTTGGGTTCGCTTGTGCTGGTCTATGCCAGTTGGGTCCGATTCAAGACGCCGCCCCGGGCGCGCCCGTCATACTAGCCTCGGCCGCTGGCGGCGCAGCCGTCTCGAGCCTGACGGTCGGCAAGATGCCGCCGCCGAGTCACGGGTTGCCGCATAATGGCGGGAGGTAGTGTGCCATGGATGTGTTCGACCAAGTCAGAGAAACTCTCGCAGCGGGAGACGTGGAGGCTGGATTTGAACTAGCGATCGAGCGCTTCCGAGAAGAGCGGTCGTACCCGATGATCTTCGAGGCGCGCTTGATGCAAAAGCGGCACGCTTTGGGCATGCCGCTGATCCAAACCGAGCCTTGGAACAATCTCAGCGAGGACTGCCAAGCTGCCTACGAACGGTCCACTGTCGAAGCCGCCCGCGAGGTGGGCACGCTGTTCCTCAAGGATGGCGAGATCGGCCGGGCGTGGCCGTATTTCCGTGCCATTGGGGAGAAGGATTGCATTCGCCAGGCCATCGAGGAGTGTGACGATGCCGCGGCTGGGGAGGCCTTAGACGGCATCATTGAAGTTGCATATCACGAACAGGTTCATCCGAAGAAGGGCTTCGAACTGATCCTCAAGCACTACGGCACCTGTCGCGCCATCACCAACTTCTCGCAGTATCCGGTCGACGAGGGCCGGGCGGACTGCGCGGAACTGCTGGCTGAGAACGTCCACTCCGAACTGCTGGCAAACATCAAGTACGCTGTGGAGCAGAAAGAGGGCCAAGCGCCGGACAGCGACGACCTGGGGGACATCGTGGAGGGCCGGGGCTGGCTCTTCGAGGGCAATGCGTACTACCTGGACACCTCGCATGTCTCGTCGTTGGTACAGATGGCTCCCGCGATCGAGCGCGAGTGCACACTGGAACTGTTGCTCGGCTTGGCGCGATACGGAAGCCAGCTCAGCGAGATGTACCAGTTTCCGGGCAACCCGCCGTTTGAGAACGTCTTTGAAGACTACAGCGTGTACATCAGCACCGTCCTGCGGCGCGATGTCGAGCTAGGGCTAGAGCACTTCCGGCGCAAGATCGAGACCTGCGACCCCAACATCGCGGGCACCACGCCTGCTCAAGTGCTGGTCAACCTGCTGGTGCGCTTGGGCCGCCCCGCAGAGGCCGCTGATGTCGCTTTGGAACACCTTTCCGAGGCCGATCCGCAGTTCCTCACCTGCCCGAATGCCATGCAATTGTGCCAGATGGCGCAGGACTACGCCCGGCTGGCGGAAGTGGCGCGCCAGCGCCGTGACCTCTTGAGCTTTGCTGCGGCCACCATGCAGGCGGACAGTCAGCCTGCAGCGGCATGAGCGTTCAACTACCATAGGATCGTGCTTCCTCAACCAGCCCTGCGTGCCTTGGAACGTGCCGTCGGGGAACGCGCGGTCTTGCACCGGGATCAAGACCTGCTGCTATACGAGTACGACGGCAGCATCGACAAGGGTCGACCGGAATGCGTGGTCTTCCCCAAGCGCACCGAAGACGTCGTCGAGGTCGTGCGCATCGCGGCCGAGTACGACCTTCCGATCGTCGGGCGGGGGGCCGGCACCGGGCTCAGTGGTGGCGTGATCCCCATCCGAGGCGGGATCATGATCGGATTCTCGCGCATGAACAAGATTCTCGAGATCGATATCGAGAACGAGTGCGCGGTGGTCCAGCCGGGCGTCGTGAACTTGGACATCACCCGCGCCGTACAAGGACACGGGTACTATTACGCGCCGGATCCCTCCTCGCAAAAGGCATGCACCATCGGCGGCAACGTAGCCGAGAACGCCGGGGGACCGCACACGTTGATCTACGGCGTGACCACCAACCACGTGTTAGGCATAGAGGCTGTCCTGCCCGACGGGACTGTGTTGCAGGTCGGTGGCAAGGAGCAGGACCTGCCGGGGTACGACATCACAGGGTTGCTGACCGGCTCCGAGGGCACGATGGCCTTGGTGACCAAAGTCATCGTCAGGCTGATGCGGGCCAGCGAGGCGGTAGAGACGCTCTTGGCGATCTACGACCGGGCCGACGATGCGGCCACTACAGTGGGCGAACTTACGGCGCGGGCCATCACTCCGGCGGCGATAGAAATGCTGGACGGAGTCATGCTCCGCATGGTGGAGGAAGCGACCCACGCCGGATTCCCGCTGGACGCCGAGGCGGTGCTTCTGATCGAGCTCGAGGGAGTGCGCGAGGGTGTCGCCGAGCAGCTCGAGCTAGTCAACTCGGTCTGCTTGGAAGCCGGAGCTCGCGAGGTGCGAGTAGCGAAGAGCGCCGAGGAGCGCGCCTTGCTATGGAAGGGCCGCAAGAACGCATTCGGAGCGGTTGGGCGGGTGAGCCCGACCTATTACGTGCAGGACGGCGTTGTTCCGCGCACGCGCATCGCCGACACGTTGCGGCACATCTACCGCGTCTCGGAGGAATACGGCCTGACGATCAGCAACATCTTCCACGCTGGCGACGGCAACATGCACCCCATCATCCTGTTTGACCCTCGTAGCGCGGACGAGACCAAGCGCACCCGCGAGGCGGGGGAAGCAATCCTCAAGTACTGCATTGAAGTGGGTGGAGCGATCACTGGCGAGCATGGCGTGGGCATGGAGAAGAATGAGTTGATGCCTCTGCTCTTCGCCGAGGACAGCTTGGACCAGATGGAGCGGCTGATGCGCATCTTCAATCCAGACGGACGACTGAACCCTGGCAAGATCCTGCCCACGGGCAAGGGCTGCCTGGAGATCCGCCCGCCGGCCGCCCCGCACAAAGCGGTTGTCTGGTAGTACTCGCGGCCTGCCCCAGACTCGCGGTTCTGCTAGCATCTGGCAGTTATGCGCTGGCTAGTCGCAATCGCCTTGATCGCTACAGGATGTGTTGTCGAGGTGCCCAACACATCGTCGATTACGCCCGGTGACATCGCGCCGCACGTGCGGTTCCTTTCCCATGACGTCTTCGAAGGTCGCGGAGTGGGCGGACGCGGCGAGGAACTGACCGTCGAGTACTTGGCCGCACAACTGGAGTTGGCCGGAGCTGGCCCGGCCGGCGAGAACGGCACCTACTTCCAGACCGTTCCGTTAGTTGAGATCAAGACTCAGGAGAGTTCCAGTTTGCGCTTGGCGGGGCGTGTGCTGGCCCCTCTGACCGAGTACGTAGGCAACAATGAGCGCCAGACGGGCAGGGAAGTGATTGATGCCCAGGTGGTCTTTGTCGGGCACGGCATAACAGCCCCGGAATTCGAATGGGACGATTTCAAGGGCTTTGATGTCAACGGCAAGCTCCTCGTGCTGTTTACCAACGAGCCCCCGTCCGAGGACGATGCCTTCTTTGGGGGCAGGGCGCTCACCTACTACGGACGCTGGACGTTCAAGTTCGAGGAGGCAGCCCGGCGCGGGGCGGCGGGGGTGCTCATCGTCCACACCGACGAAACGGCGGGCTATCCCTGGGAGGTCGTGCGGAATTCGTGGAGCGGAGCCCAGCCCTATGTCGAGGTCCAGCCGGGCGAGCCCAAGTTGGCGCTGGCTGGTTGGATCTCGTCGGATGCGGCTGAGAGACTCTTTCAATCGTCCCCGGCCACTCGCGAGATGACACTTGGTGGGTTGCTCGATGCCGCCAACAGCAAGGACTTCACGCCTATCGAGCTGGAGGTCCAGGCTCAGGCCGACGTGCGCAGTTCGATCGTCCCGATCCAGACTCGCAACGTCTTGGCCAGTTTCCCGGGGGGCGATCCGGCTATGGCAGATGAGGCCGTCCTGTATACGGCGCACTGGGACCATATCGGAACGCACGGCGATGGAGACGACCCGATTTACAACGGTGCCGTGGACAACGCGACCGGCTGCTCGGTGTTGCTCAGCATTGCGCGAGCGTTCGGAGAGTCGGGCAGCAAGCCGAGTCGTACGATTTTGTTCGCATTTGTGGGGGCGGAAGAGAGCGGTTTGCTGGGATCGGCCTACTATGCCGCTAATCCCGTGGTGGAGATGGGCAAGACCGCGGTCAACCTCAATTACGATGGCCTGTACCCATTCGGAAGGACTAGCGATGTGTCACTTCCAGGGTACGAGCGAACCAGCCTCAGCGAAACGGTAGAAGCCCTTGCATCCGAGTTTGGACTCACGCTCACACCGGATGCGCACCCCGAACAGGGCTACTACTACCGCTCCGACCAATTCAGCTTGGCTAAACATGGTGTGCCCGCATTCTCGATCAAGAGCGGCTCGCGATATCCGGGCAGGCCGGAAGGCTGGGGCGAGGACAAGGTCGCTCAGTACCGTGAGAGGCACTATCACCAACCTTCGGACGAGTTTCGCGAAGATTGGGACTTTGCCGGAATTGCGGACTTGGCGCGTCTCGGGTTCGAGTTGGGCAGGATGGTCGCGGATCAGCCGGAACTTCCCACATGGAAGGAAGGGGACGAGTTCCTGGCGGCGCGCGAGCGCTCGTGGCAGTGAGCGAGGACTGTCAGCGGGCTGGAATCAGGGGTCGGAACCAGCTTGCGCCCCCCTTGGCGGGCCCAATAGCCGGCGTGAGAGCGATTTCGGGGAGCCGAGCAAACTCGATATAATCCTACGAGAGCAGATGAGCACCGCGTGTGCCTGCTCCGATCATTCCAAACAGGGGAGGCAACGAATGAGGAAGATCTGGACCGTAGCCGTCGTCGCTTTTGCGATCGCCGGAACTAGCTACGCCAACGACCAAGAGGGGCATGCGTACAAGAAGACTGCAACCGTCCAAAAGCTGATGGAGTACATGGTCAAGCCCGCCATGGACAAGATCAAGGAGTACCGCGAAGCCGGTGGCCCGGCGAACAAGGAGGAGTGGCAGGCGGCGCATGGCGCCGTCTCCATGGTCACCGAGGCCACTCAGCTCACTCTAATGGGCGGGCGCATCAAGGATGAAGCATGGAGCGATGGTGCCACGAAAGTCATCGAAGCCGCGCAGGGTGCCATGTTGGGCGCCTATCGCATGGACTCTGATGGCTTCAACAAGGGCATGAAGGCAATGTCAGATGGGTGCAAGACTTGCCACGACGTCCACAAGAAGAAAAAGGAATAGTTCGGCGGGCGACGGCGACCGCGGATGCGGTTCCGTGCGCCCGCCCGGAATGCCCGGCAGTGATGCTCAGCACGGCCGGGAGAGCCGACTACTCGTAGTAGGCGGCGTTGCGCTCGGTGAAATCGATCCACTCGTCGGGAAGATCCTCTTCCGCAAAGATCGCCGAGACAGGGCAGACCGGCACGCACGCGCCACAGTCAATGCACTCCTCGGGATCGATGTAGAGCATTTCTTCCGTGTCGAAATCGTCTTCATCCGCCTTCGGGTGGATGCAGTCGACTGGACAAGCGTCTACGCACGCAGTGTCCTTCGTACCGATGCACGGTTCCGCGATAATATAGGCCATTGTTTACCCCTCTCCTTTACAGACTCCAACTACCGGCAGACCTTCCAGCCGCTGCCGCCGATGAGTGGCCGCCGCGGCTGAATCAACGAGTCTAGCATAACGGCAAGAGAGTGCAGAAACACCAGAGTCGCTCTTCTTTGAGAGTATCATGAAGCCTGGTCATGACACGCCGCTGGATCACCTTGCTAGCACTGCTTGCGCCCGCCGCCGCACAACGCAGAGACGGTGGTTTCGGCAGGGACCGCAACAGGACCCGCGAGACCATGCCGGACGGCCGCTCACGCACGCTGATCACGCTCAAGAATGACGCCGACAAGTCCACCGAAGACATGGCGCGGGTGGTCGAACTCGCGACCGAACTCCAGCGAGAAGTCGAGGAAAACGAGTTCCACACAGTGGATCTGGGGAGCGTGCGAAAGGCCGAAGAGATCCTCAAGCTGGTCAAGCGCGTCAAGGCGCGTTTGAGCCGCCACCAGTAGCGAGGCTGCACCGCCGCCGAAACCACGTGGGCCAGTGCGCGGGTAGCGCTGCCTAAGCGAGGATCTTTTGGACCACGTTACCCGCGACGTCCGTTAGGCGGAAGTCGCGCCCTTGGAAACGGTAGGTCAACTTGGTGTGGTCGAACCCAAGCAGGTGCAGGATGGTGGCGTGCAGGTCGTGCACGTGTACCTTGTCCTCCACCACGTTAAAGCCCAGCTCGTCGCTCTTGCCGATTGTGGTGCCGGGCTTGATGCCGCCCCCCGCCATCCACATGGTGAAGGCGTTGGGGTGGTGGTCGCGGCCGTCATCCGTGCCGCCCTGCACCATTGGCGTGCGCCCGAACTCGCCGCCCCAGAGCACAAGCGTATCGTCAAGCAGGCCGCGCTGCTTGAGGTCGCGCACCAATGCGGCGCTGGCTTGGTCTGTGTCCTTGCAATTCTTCTTCAGGCCCGAAATGAGGGCACCGTGCTGATCCCATGACTCATGGAACAATTCCACGAAACGCACGCCGCGCTCCACCAGCCTGCGCGCCAGGATGCAGTTGTTGGCGAACGATGGCCGGCCTGGCTCCGCCCCGTACATCTCGAGCACGTGTTGCGGTTCTTGGGAGATGTCCATCAGCTCCGGGGTGCTCTCTTGCATCCTGTAGGCCATCTCGAAGGAACTGATCCGGGTCTCGATCTCCGGGTCGCCGACTTCTTGCAAGCGCATGCGGTTCAAGCGCCCGATGGCATCCAGCGAGTCGCGCTGGAGTCGTCGGTCGACACCGTCCGGATTGGACAGGTACAGCACGGGGTCTCCGCTGGTGCGGAACTGCACGCCTTGGTACATGGATGGCAGGAAACCGCTGCCCCAGTTGGAGTTGCCGCCGCTGGGGCCCTTCTGGCCCGAACTGAAAACCACGAATCCTGGTAGGTCCCGGGATTCGCTGCCCAGTCCGTACAGCGTCCATGCGCCCATCGAGGGTCGCCCGAACTGTTGCGTTCCTGTGCTCATCATCACTTGGGCAGGGGCGTGGTTGAACGCATCAGTGACCAAGGACTTCACGATGGCGATGTCGTCGGCGATTGCGGCCGTATGTGGGATCAGCTCGGACAGCTCCGCGCCGCTCTCCCCATGCCGAGCGAACTTGAACTTCGGGCCAAGCAGCGTCGAGTTGGGGTCGATGAAGGCTGCGCGGTAGCCTTCCAAAAGGCCCTCGGGTGGGAGAGTGCCTTCGTGCTTGGCCAGTTCCGGTTTGTTATCGAATAGTTCGAGGTGGCTCGGACCGCCGCCCATGAACAGGAAAATCACGTTCTTGGCAGTCGGGGCATGGTGCGGCTGCTTGGGCGCCAGAGGATCTGCGGCCCGCAGCAGATCGCGCAACGCGACGGCGCCCAGACCGACGCCGCACTGCTGTAGGAACCAGCGCCTCGCCAGCCGGCTAGAAATGGTTCGCGATTCCAACATCGGTCATTCCCTCGTGATGGTTTCGTCCAAGTTCAGGAGCACGCGCGAGACGGCCGTCCAAGCGGCTAGCTCGGCGGTCTTGCCGCCCTCTAGCTCCGGCTCTGACGATTGCTCGCCGAGGGCCAGCCTTGCCGCGTCAAGTTCTCCCGCCTGCAAGCGCTCGCGCTGGTTTTCCAATAGGGCGATCAATTCGGATCGCTCCGAATCGTGCGGTGCCCGGGCTAGCACGCGCTTGAAAGCGTAGTCGATTCGTTGCGGATCGTCGTCGCCGCCTTCATCTAGCGTCCTCCGGCCGAGTTCGCGGGCGGCTTCCACGAAAACTGTCTCGTTGAGGGTGACCAACGCCTGTAGCGGAGTGTTGGAGCGGTCACGCTTCACGCACGCGAAGTTTCCAGTCGGTGTGTCGAAGGTGTCAAGTACGGGGTAGGGCAGCGAGCGGTAGCGGAAGGCGTATAGCGAGCGGCGGTAACGTTGTGCGCCGTTGGCGGTGTACCAACGCTTGGGGCCGTAGCTGACCGGTGGCTGGAACAGGAATTCCGGGGCTGGAGGGTACACGGGCGCTCCCCCGATCTGCGTGGTCAGCAAGCCGCTCGAGGCTAGCGCGATATCGCGGACTAGCTCGCCATCGACGCGGAAGCGTGCGCCGCGGGCCAGCAGGCGGTTGTGAGGGTCCGTTTCCAGCAGTTCCGGCGTGACACGGGACGACTGCCGGTAGGTCTCCGAAGTCACGATCAGACGGTGCATATGCTTGAGGCTCCAGCCGTTCTCCATCAGTTCGACTGCCAGCCAGTCCAGCAGGGCTGGATGTGACGGATCGGCGGCCTGCCGCCCGAGATCTTCCGAGGTCTCGACAATCCCGGTACCGAAATGGCCTTGCCAGAGGCGATTCACGATGGCGCGCGCTGTGGTGGGCGAGCCGCGGTCTACCAGCCACTGGGCGAACGCCAAGCGTCCGGCTAACTCGTCGCCCTCCGGCATCGGGTGCAGGAAGCTCGGCACTCCGGCTTGGACCCGTTCGGTCGGGCGCAGGAAATCCCCGCGCTGTAGAACGCTCGTCATGCGCGGCGCCGGGCGTTCGTCCATGACGAGTTGCGAACTTCCCTCCGGGTGCTTGGCCCACAATTCCTCGATTGTGCGATTCGCCTCGGCCCACTCGGGAACCGTGGTACGCCAGTAGCTGAACAGCGCCGCTTCCTGCTCCGGGCTGCGTTGCCCGGCCGCCGAGACAAGCTCGCGCAGGTGTGTCGGCAGCGGATCTGCTTCGGCGCCCTCCGCAGCTGTGGACGATAGCCGGTACCTGCCCAGATTCAGGGATTGGTTGTCGTCGGAGTTGTAGCCGCCGTGGTTCATTGACAGATTGAATTTGACCAAGGTGGGCTCCTCGATTTCCAGGGGCTCGGCGAGTTGGAACACTGCCTTGCGTGGCACGTTGCGCCTGCCCGGACCGGCGTCGGTGCTCCACGCGCTCATCGCGAATCCGTCAACGGCGAAGCCTACGTCTCCCAAGATCCTGCGCTTGTTGTCCTTGTCTGGGAACAGGAATGGGTCGAGCAGCGACATTTCGGGGTTGACGTCGGCGGTGGCGTGCGCGATCTTGAGCTTCTTCCACTTCTCCGGATCCTTCGCCGGCGCCACCTCGACCTCGAATTCGGTCAGGGCCGCAGTACCTCGGAACGAGCGTCCGGGGCCGCCCAGCGGCAGCCGGGGATCGGGCAGCAATTCGAGCCGGAACGCCCGAATGGTGCCCGGTTCGAGTTGGGCCTCGGGCGTGACCACGCTGCGAGTTGGCGCGTAGCCTTGCGCCAGGATGGACTTGTCAGGCAGCACCTCGTACTTCTCGCCGCTGCCCAATTTGACATGCGTGTCCAGCACGGTCCAGTCCGGCTGGCTGGTGGCCTCGGACTCCTCCCAGGCGGCCATGCGGTCTCGCCAGTCCGGGGTCCGCTCGCGCAGGCCGGCCTCGATCTCTTGGATGCCCGCGAAGATCTCGCTGCGCAGCCTGTCTTCGTCCGGCGTGAAAACAGCTCGCGCAGATTCGTGCGAGTTGTTGATGTACGCGAACATCCGGTAGTAGTCGCGCTGGCTGATCGGGTCGAACTTGTGGTCGTGGCATTGGGCGCATTGCACCGTCAGGCCCAGCACGGCTTTGCCGATCGCGTCCATGCGGTCGAACATAGCTTCCATGCGGAACTGCTCTGGATTGGCCCCGCCCTCGGCGTTGATCATCGAATTGCGCAGAAAGCCGGTCGCGACGTGCCGCTCTTGCATGGTGCCCGGCAACAGGTCGCCGGCGATCTGCTCCACGACGAACTGGTCGTACGGCATGTCCGCGTTGAGGGCGTCAACGACCCAGTCACGATAGAACCAGACTTGGCGCGGCTTGTCCTTCTCAAAGCCGTCGGAATCGGCATAGCGGGCAGCGTCAAGCCAGGTGCGGCCCCAGCGCTCGCCGTAGTGCGGCGATGCGAGCAGGCGCTCGACCAAGCGTCCGTACGCGCCCGGACCTGTGTCGTTCAAGTAGCGCTCGGTATCTTCGATCGAAGGTGGTAGCCCCGTCAGGTCGAGGCTCAGGCGGCGGATCAGCGTTTCCTGGGTGGCGCGGGGTGATGGCTCCAAGCCTTCGGCCTCGAGCTTGGCGAGCACGAAGCTATCAATCGGACTTGCCGTTTTCCGGCCGTTCTTTAGGCCGGGTTGCTGGGGCCTGGTGGGCGGAACGAACGCCCAATGCTGGTTCAGCCCGGCCTCGGAGCCCCTGTCCTCCGGCCAGACCGCCCCGGCCTCGATCCAGGTCTTGATCAGCGCGACCTCAGCATCGCTCAGCTGCCCGCCCATGGGCATGCGGTTGCCGTCGCCGACGCCGGCCACGCGCCGGTAGATGGAGCTTGCCGCGGCATCGTGCGGCACGATCCGCGACCCGCTCGGGCCTAGACTGGTCGCCACCCTGCGGGAATCGAGGCGCAGCTGGCCGAGTTGCTGCTGTTCGCCGTGGCAGACGTAGCAGTTTTCCCGAAAGATCGGCTCTATGTCCGCGGCAAAGTCGGCACCGCTGGCAATGGCTACGAACGCTATGAGGGAACCAAAGAGCGATATCCTGCGGATCACGGGGGACTCGCCCACATTATATAACCCGAACGCGGCGATTGGTCGCCGCGAGCCAGTGCAGCCGGTACGGAACCTGCGCCAGCCGCAAGCATGGCGTGCGGCTGGCGCGGGTTCGGAAAACTACTCGGGCAACAGGCCGGCCTCGTACACGGTCCGCCAAGTCCCACCGAACAAACGCAGCAGCTTGAACGCAACGTCGTTGCCCGGCTTAAGGCTCCTTTGGACCTCTCGCAGGTCTCGAATCGAGTCGATTTCCTCGCGGTTCACTTCAAGGACGACATCCCCCTCTTGCAGTCCGATGTCCTCGGCGAAAGAGTGCGCGTCTATCTGGGTGATCAGCACTCCGCCGCGCTCTCTCAGACGCATCTGCCCGCGGCGTTCGGGATCGATCTCTTGGACTGTCAGCCCGAAGCGGACGGCGGCTTCCTCTGGATCCGATGAATCGACCTCGGACTCGGCCCGTTCCGCGTACAGTTTCGCGCGGTCTTCGATGGTGACGTCAAGCGTCAGAGTCTTGCCGTCCCGCACGACTTCGATCGGGACGGTATCGCCCACGGTGATTGCCGCGACCACTTCGATGAGCCGCTCGCCGGAGTCGATTTGCGATCCGGCCACCGACACGATGATGTCCTCAGCGCGCATTCCGGCCCGCTCGGCCGGGCCGTCCTCGACGGTACGCAGTACGAAGACTCCGCCTTCCGCGCCATAGGTCCGGCTCAGCGACGGGCTCTGCTCACTGCTGAATTCCACGCCAATGGAGCCGCGCGAGACCCGCCCGAAGCGGATGATCTGGTTATAGGTCTCGACCGCGATGTTGGACGCGAGAGCGAAGCCAATGCCATCGTAGCCGCCCGTGCGCGAGATGATCGCGCTGTTGATGCCGATGACCTCGCCGCGGATGTTGAGCAGCGGTCCGCCGCTATTGCCGGGATTGATCGCTGCGTCCGTCTGCAAGAACTTCCGGAAGGGCCGAGGCTGCCCGGCGGTTATCTCGCGGGACAAGGCGCTGATAATGCCCACCGTGACTGTCTCGCGATAGCCGAATGGCGATCCGATCGCGATAGCCCAGTCGCCGACGTTCGCGGCGTCGGAGTTTCCGATCTGCGCCGCCTGCAGGCCTGTCTTGCCCTTGACATGGATGACGGCTAGGTCTGTCTCGGGATCGGTCCCGATCAAGGTTGCGTCATAGCGCTCTTCGTCGTCGAAGAATGAGACACGAATGCGGTCAGCGTCGGCGACGACGTGGTTGTTGGTGATGATGTACCCCTTAGGGTCGACCACCACCCCGGAGCCTTGGCCCGAGCCGCGCCGACGCGGATTGGGCTGGGGCCCCTCTGGGATTCCGAAAAACCTGCGAAACATGTCCTCGGGAGAATTCAAGGGACCCGAGCTGTCCTCCTCTTCCTCGGCGCGACCGGCGGGAATGTAGATGCTGACCACCGATGGGCGCACCATGCGCGCCAGCTCAGAGAACTGGTTCTCGACCGGTTCTGCGGCAGGCACCTTGAGCGGAGTAGCATCGGACACAGGCTCGTCAGTCTCGGGCGCGGCGTCTACCGAGCCCGAGATGATCGTGCCGATTAGGATTCCGGCTATGAGAGTGCCAAGGATCAGCGCTAACGGAAGTAGCCCAGTGTGTTTGAAACGTTCGACCAAAGTTTTCATGCTCGTTTAGACGCGCCAACCGTCCAAAAGGTTGTGGCCGCTCATCATACCATCGCGTCTCATGTTGCAGACTCTCTGTGTGAGCAGGCATAGCATCGAGTCGACCCGCGGCGGCCCTACCGCGCCTTGGTAGGCACGCGGCACTAATTTCTTGCCGCTGTGCAGTTCGTCACCGTATGGCTCGGATACTTCGGCGGGGTAGACCTTTGGCAGATCCTGCGCCAGGAGCGACCCCAGTCCGCTGCTCGCGGGCAGCTGTGCTCGCACCCTCAGGCGCGACTGAGAGCATCCAGCAGGCAGTCGCCGACTGCAGACGATGCCGAGACTACGTGGTAGAATCAAATCCGGTCATCTTGACCAGTTAGAACTCGCGATGCAAACGATGCAAGCCACAGAAGCTAAGGCACGCTTGGCAGAACTCCTGCGGAAGGTCGAGCGTGGTGAGACAGTGGTGATCACCCGCCATGGGGAAGCGATAGCGCATGTGATCCCCGCACGAGCCGGTGAGCGAGGTGACCGCAAGCTGGGAGTAGATCGCTTTCGCCGTCGGCGCGAGAAATGGCAACCCGTGGCGATGTCGATTGAGGATATTCTCCTTGCGCGCCATGAAGGCCATCGCCTGTGAGCGCATTCGTCCTCGATGCATCGGTCGCCGTTGCTTGGCTGCTGAACGAGGAAGGTGTTTCGACTGCAGAGCCAGCCTTGTCGCGTCTCGAATCCGATGAAGCCCTAGTTCCCCAGCTATGGCACTTGGAGGTGCGCAACAGTCTTCTCGTCGCGACACGTCGCGGACGGCTTCCCCCTGACGCCCCGACGGAGCGCTTGGACGCCTTGCGCGACTTGCCCGTGCGAACCGATTCAGGCCTCGATCTGAGCCTTGCATTTGCCTTGGCTCAGAAACACGGCTTGTCGATCTACGATGCCGTCTATTTGGAACTGGCCATGCGGCACCGTGCGCCGATTGCAACGCTCGACAAGGCACTCGCCCGAGCCGCCGACATGGAAGGCCTGTCAGTCTTGGTGCGGATTGAGGCCCGATGACTGAAGACAGGCGGCTGCTCAGGGTCCCTATTCTTGCCTATCGCAGCTCCTATCGGCGAATCTCCCTATGCCGGCATTTACCTTTGCCTGGAAGGTGCCGGCGTAAGTCAGTAAGATCGTTCGGTCGGGCTTGGACCGCCTTCGCGGGCTCGGCCTCGCTGCAACGCCTGGGAGTTGCCACAAGTCGCCCGTCTGCTGGCGATCCGAAAGAGCAAGGCCGCCCCGAGTTCGGCGACAGTCAGAAGCGGCCGTATCGACAACCACGCGTTATGAGGGAGCAGCACCGTGTCCCGACCACGCGCTCGGCGCACCGCAATCTGCAAGGCTTCTCAATCCAGGGGCAGTCGCGCGAACCGGAGCTTTCCCAAATGTCGTACGGCGCAGCGCCAGCTTGCGCCTACTGCTGGGCAACTCGTCGGGCAGCCAGCCCGACAAGAACCTGTGCGTAGCCTTTCTGGCCGGCGGCTCCATAGCGGTCCGAGCAGCAACTGAGTCGGGAGCGCCTCGGACTTCACACGACACAGCGAGCCGCCCAACTGGGCATCGATGCGCGTAGGCGGCGATAGGTGCCAGATCTACGCTCTGGGGCCAGTCCGCCCATCGCGAAGCTCTCGCGCCTTATTCGTGGCCGCTGCGCTGCCTCGCACGAGGTTGTTGCTGGGCCAAGCAGTGCAGCGTACCCAGCCCGAGCGCGATGTCGGTGCAATGCACGCCGCGCACCTCGCGATCCGGAAAGCATTCCTGCAGGATGCGTAGCGCCGCCGCATCGTTGGTGTCGTTGAAGGTCGGCACTAGCACGGCGCCGTTGGCGATGTAGAAATTCGCATAGCTCGCCGGCAGCCTGTAACCGTCAAATCCTAAGGGGCGAGGCATTGGCAATTCGACGATCTCGAGGTCCCTGCCGCGCTCGTCCTGCATCCCTCGCAGCCTGCGTAGATTGTCTTGCAGGGTCGCATAATTCTCGTCTCGGCGATCGGTCTCGACGATTGCCGCTACTCGGTTGGGGCCGACGAAGCGGGCCAACGTGTCGACGTGCCCGCTCGTATCGTCCCCTGCAATCCCGCGGCCAAGCCAGAGTACGTTAGTGGCTCCGAGGGAGTCGCCCAGCGCGCGCTCGATGTCATTACGCGATAGCCCGGGATTGCGCGCGTGGCGCCCCTCGCCCAGCAAGCACTGTTCCGTGGTGAGCACCGTCCCTCGGCCGTTGCTCTCGATCGAGCCGCCCTCCATCACGACGGTCCGGCCGTTTAGCCTGGGATCTAGGACGGCGGCACCGGCCGAGTCCGCAATATGGTGCCCGACTCTGCGGTCGGCCTGCCAATTGTCGTACCGGCCCCAGGCATTGAACGCCCAGCACACGGCATGAAGGGTCCCGTCCCTGAGAACAAACGTAGGACCTGAGTCGCGCAGCCAAGCTCGGTCAGTGGGGACCACATGCAGGTCGATCAGGTCCGGATCTGCGCCGCTCCGCCGTAGCAGGCTGCGCGCCCGCTCGGCTTCGCGCGTGTTGCGGACAAGAAGCCTCACCCATTCGCGACTCTCCAAGATCCGCACGAACTCGGCAAACGCCCAGCGCACGGCCGAGAGCTTCCCCGGCCAATCGCTTCCCAAGTGGGGGTACGCCAGCCACGTGGCCTCGTGCGGCTCCCACTCTGCCGGCATGCGGGTGCCGCCGGCCTCGACCTCGCTCACTCGCTGGATCTCCGGAGCAACGCGCCGTAAGCGTCGATCCTGCGGTCGCGCAGAAACGGCCAGGCGCGTCGCGTCTGGTCGATTTCCGCCCGGTCGCATTCCGCCACCAACACTTGGTCACCGCTATCCGCCGCTGCGATGATCGAGCCGAAGGGATTCGAAACGAACGACCTGCCCCAGAATTCCAAGCCTGCGTAGCTCGTCGGCCGAGTAGGCGAGCCCTCGAGGACTCGCTCCGGTCCCGTGCGGTTGACCGCCGCGACGAACGTACCGTTGGCAATCCCGTGCGCGCGCTGGGCGATGCTCCAAGCTTCCCACTGCAGTTCGCCCGATTCCGCTTTTTCCCGCGGGTGCCAGCCAATGGCCGTCGGGTAGAGCAAGAACTCCGCGCCCGCGAGCGCTGCGAGACGCGCCGCCTCGGGGAACCATTGGTCCCAGCAGATCAGCGGAGCGATTCGACCGAACTGGGTTTCGAAGACCGTGAATCCCAAGTCGCCAGGCGTGAAGTAGAACTTCTCGTAGTACAACGGGTCATCCGGGATATGCATCTTGCGATACGTCCCCAAAAGACTCCCGTCCGTGTCGATGACGACGGCCGAGTTGTGGTAGATTCCGGCCGCCCGGCGCTCGAACACCGAGCCCACGATCACAACGCCATGGCTGCGAGCCGCCCCCGCGAGCGCTTCGGTGGTAGGCCCCGGCACGCTCTCTGCTAGGTCGAAGTTATCGGTGTTCTGCTCTTGGCAGAAGTACTCGGTGAGGAATAGCTCGGGCAGGCAGACTATCTGTGAGCCGCGGGTGGCCGCTTCATCGATCCCGCACAGAGCCTTGCGAAGATTGGCTGCGGGATCAGGCCCGCACGACATTTGCACCAGTCCCAACGTGGTGGTCAGCGTTGTGGACTCACCGCTGCTCAAGGCTGTAGGACGACCTTTGTCAGGCCCGGCTCGCGGGCGTAGAGGCGATCGAACATCTCCGGCCCTCGTTCGAGCGGAACGGAGGCACTCAGGACCGGTCGAACCTGTATGGCTCCACGCTGCATCAGTTGGAGGCAGGCCGGATAGTCATTGGACGATGCACAAGAGCCAAGCACGTCGATTTCTCGCGTGACCACGTCCTGCAGTGCGAAGGAGACCGTCGGGGTCACGTTGCCGATCAGCGTCACCTTGCCCCCCTTGCGCACGCTGGCCAGCGACATCGACACGGTTGCATCCGCGCCGACAGCTTCTAGCACCACGTCCGCTCCGATGCCGTCGGTCAGCGCCCGGATCAATGCCGGCACGTCGGAACCTTCGCCACCTTGGATGGTGTGGTCCGCTCCCAGGCGCTTGGCCAGTTCCAAGCGGTCCGCCGCGAGGTCGACCGCCACGATACGGCCGCAACCGGCGCTGCGTAGGGCTTGGATGGTCAGCAGCCCGATCATCCCCGCCCCTACCACGAGCGCGGTGTCGCCGAGAGCGGGCTGTGTGCGGCCGACCGCATGGACGGCCACCGAGACCGGCTCGACCATTGCCGCTTCGTCAAAGGCCACCCCGTCTGGAACGCGGAACACGATGTGCTGTGGAACGGCGACGTACTCCGCAAACGCGCCGTGCCGTCGGTAGTCTTCGCAGGACACTCCCAAGACGCGTCGGCTCTCGCACAGGTTGGGGCGGCCCGCGCGGCAGAACGCGCAATTGCGGCAGCAGATCATCGAGTCGAAGGTGACGCGGTCACCCGGCCGGAACGCCTGTACTTCGCTGCCCGTCTCTGCAATCTCGCCGGCGGCCTCGTGGCCCATTATCAGCGGCGGAATGCGGCGTCCGCTGCTGCCATCGTAGCCATGCACGTCGCTGCCGCAAATGCCGCACGAGCGGACCCGGATCAAGACTTCGTCGGGTTCGATCTGCGGGTCCGGAAAGTCTTGCAAGTCCAGCCGCTTGTATTGATTCAATACCAATGCCTTCATCTTGACTCAGTGTCGCCCAACTGCGGGTTGCAGTGCGTCTCCGTCAGGTCAATGCCCAGCGCAGCATTCGCAGGCTATCTGCCAGGCGGCTGTTCACACCTAGCGCGGCAGACGGCTCGTAGCCGCAATGCACCATGCAGTGCTCGCAGCGGTCGTCATTGCCGCGGCCATAACGATCCCAAGGCGTCTCGCTCATCAGTTCCTCGAAACTCTCCCAGTGCGCGTCGGTGATCAGATAGCAGGGCCCCTTCCAGCCTCGGGTGTTGTAGGTCGGGTTGCCCCAAGCGGTGCAGGGCATGTCCCGCTGGCCCTTGAGAAACTCTGCGTACGCCGGGGTGGTGTTCATCCGGAAGCGCCGGAACAGCGAGTCCACATCCTTGAACTTCTCTTGGATGTCTTCCCTCGTGAGGAAGATCTCGCGGCTCTTGACGGCCGAGTACCCGTAGGCCGGCGAGAGCATGTGGCCATCGACGTCGAATTGCTGGAGGTATTCGAAAAGCGCCTCGACTTCGCCCATGTCGGTCTCGCGGTAGACCGTCGTGTTGGTGCAGACCATGTGGCCGGCCGCTTTGGCGGCGCGGATACCCGCGATCGCCTCGTCAAAAACGCCTTCGCGCTCGACCGCGAGGTCGTGCGTCTCCCGCAGCCCGTCGAGGTGGACGTTGAAGAAGAAGCGCTTGTGCGGGCGGAACTCGTGCAGTCGGGCCTCGATGAACATCCCGTTTGTGCAGAGATAGACGTGCCGTTTGCGCTCGATGGCGCCTTCGACCAGTTCCCCGATCGGCTTGTACATCAGCGGCTCCCCGCCGCAAATCGATACGACTGGCGCGCGGCACTCGTCAATCGCCGCAAAGCACCGCTCCAACGGCAGCTTTGTCGTAATGGTGTCCTCGTACTCCCGAATCCGCCCGCAGCCTGTGCAGGTGAGGTTGCAAGCGTGCAGCGGTTCCAGCATCAACACCAACGGAAAGCGCTTTCGCAGCATGGGGTGCGGCTGCGCGCCGGTGGCGCGCTCTTGGTTCGCGGGCAGGATTTGGAAGGGGTTGCCGTCGGCAGCGGGGTCGCGCTGCCATTCCTGTCGCGGGAAGAGCATGTTCTTGGCAACATACCCGCCCATGCGCAGCGTGCTGGACAGTGGGAGCCTCATACCTGCGCCGCTCCTTTCTTGCGGACGTACTCGCCCAGTGCCATCAATGGAAAGTACTGCGGATACATGTGGTAGCGCAGGTAGAACACCCCGGGAAAACCCGTCCCGGTACAGGCCTCTTCGGCCCAAGTGCCTTGTGGCGTCTGGTGCTCGAGCAGGTAAAGCACGCCTTCCGTGACCGAGCCGCTGTCGCAGTCTTCGGTGGCCAGCAGAGCCATCAGCGCCCAAGCGGTCTGCGATGGCGTCGATTCACCGCGAGCTCTTTGGGCCGGGTCGTCATAACTGGCTGGCGATTCGCCCCACCCTCCGTCGGCGTTTTGGAGCGAGCGCACCCACTCGCCGGCTCGGATCACGGCGCTGTCCCGCGCTGGAACGCCTGCCGCACGAAGGCCGCGCAGCGCGAAACAAGTGCCGTAAATGTAGTTGACACCCCAGCGGCCGTACCAGCAGCCGTCCTCGTGCTGCGTGCTGCGGATAAACTCCACGCCGCGTCGGACGCGCTCCAGGTAGCGTCCCGGGGCCCGTCGGCATAGCGTCTCGAGGACACGTCCGGTAATGTCCACGCAACTCGGATCCAGCATCGCGTTGTGGTCGGCAAACGGCACGTGGTTGAGGATTGCCGCGCAACTGTCAACATCGAAGGCGGCCCAGCCGCCGTTGGACGATTGCATGGCCGCCAGCCACTCCAAGGCGCGCTCTTCGGCACGGGCTTGTCGTCGGGGATCCGCAGCAGTTGCGTGCTCCAGCGCGAGAAGCACCTCTGCTGTGTCGTCGGTGTCTGGATAGTGGTCGTTGCGGTACTCGAAGAACCATCCCCCAGGGGCGGCATGCGGGTTGCGAACGGACCAGTCGCCCGGTTCGCGTGCCTGCTTGGCTAGCAGCCAGTCGGTGGCCCGACTCAAGGCCCAGTGCACTGGATCGCCCAGCTCGGTCTTGGCCGCGCCGATCGCGTGGGTGGTCAAGGCTGTGTCCCAGACCGGAGAGTGGCAGGGCTGCACGCGAAAACCCTGCTCATCATGCAGGATCAGGTTGTCGAAGTGCGCCAACTGGGACCGTAGCAGGGAGTGGTTCGCGTCATAGCCCAGCTGCGTCAGCGCCATGATCGAATTCACCATGGCCGGAAAGATCGCGCCCAGGCCGTCGGACCGCTCCAGCCTAGCGACCATCCAGTCGCGCGCTGCTTCGATCCCCTTCTTGCGGTGGCGTCCAGCGTAGGTGGACTCAAGAAACTTGATCGCCTTGTCTAGCAGCAGGAAGAACCGCTTCCAGCTCAAGATCGCTGGCGTCGTCGCATGGCGTCCCGACAGAAGCTCTTCGAGCGAGAAGCCCGCCGGCACCCGCCTGTGCGCTCGGGTCGCGTCGAGAATCGAGAGCGGCGCCAGCATGGCCCGGCTCCACGACGACATCGAATAGATGCTGAAGCGATGCTCGGTCGGGAGCAGGAAAATCTCCGGCGGGATGGACGGCACCTCCGAGCGCGGGTAAAGGCCGAAGTAGCTAAGATATAGCTTCGTGTAACTATTGGCCGCTTCGATTCCGCCGAGGTCGACGATGCGCGCTGCCGCGCGCCGCAGGCGTTTGCCATTCTCGCTGTATCCGCCCAACTTCAAAGCGCAGTAGGCCTTCACGGAAGCACTGGTGTTCGCAGGACCGTGTGGGTAGATGCTCCAGCCGCCATCTTCGAGTTGCTTGTCCGCGATGCGGCGGCACGCAGCGTCGACGAGCGTGCGGGTTGGCGGGTTCCATGTCCCGTTGCCGTCTGGCTGGTGAAGCCAGAGCTGTAGCAGTACGTAGTCCGACTCCAGCGTGGTGTCGCCTTCGGCCTCGCCGACCCAGTAGCCCTCCGAAGTCTGCCGGTTCAGCAGGTAGTCGCAAGCCGCGTCGACTGCTTGCTCGGCCCGGACGCCGAGGTCCTCTACGAGCGGCCGCGCGACAGCGGCGCTACTGTTCCGGCCCGCGCCAAGGTTCATAGATTGGTGGAGATCTGCGTCAACGGCCGAGCCTGCCGCAGTTCAGGGGGGAGCGGAAAATTCAAGTCTTCAGTGGTGGTCTCGATCTCTTGCACATACCCAAAGCCGCAAGCCTGCAGGTGGCGAACAACGTTCTGGACAATCCGTTCGGGGGCCGAAGCGCCAGAGGTGACGGCTACATGCTGGATGCCATTGAGCCATGCCGGCAATATGTCTTCCTCGTCATTGATCAAGTGGCTCGGCGTCCCGGCGAGCTGGCCGACTTCGGTCAGGCGCTTCGAGTTGGAGCTGTTTTCGGAACCTACGACCAGCAACAGGTCGGCCTTGGGCGCGACCGACTTAACTGCTTGCTGGCGGTTCTCGGTGGCATAACAGATGTCCTTCGCCGGGGGGCCTTCGATCTCCGGGAAGCGCTGCTGGAGCACTCGTATGATTGCATCGGTTTCGTCCAGGCTGAGGGTCGTCTGGGTCAGGTAGGCAACACCGCCGTCCGGGACGCGGACCTTTTCGGCCTGCTCCGCACTCGAGACCACGATCGTCCTTTCGGGTGCCTCGGCGCTGGTGCCAATTACCTCGTCGTGATCGGGGTGGCCCAGTAACAGGATCGTCTTGCCTGCCTCGGCGAATTTGAGGGCCTCTAGATGCACCTTGGTGACCAACGGGCAGGTGGCGTCGATGATCCGCAGGTCGCGTTCGGCTGCGGCCTCACGCACGTCCGGGCCCACGCCGTGTGCGCTGTAAATCAAGCGCTCGCCGCAAGGCACCTCTTCCACCTCATCGACGAAGATCGCGCCCTTCGCCGCGAGGTCGTGGACCACGTGCCGGTTATGTACGATCTCCTTGCGGACGTAGATCGGCGGCCCGTAGACCTGCAGGGCAAGTTCGACGATGTCGATCGCGCGCACGACGCCCGCGCAAAATCCGCGAGGGCGCAACAGAAGGACAGACTTTGCGGTTGGGGTGGGAATCATGAACCCAACGTGAAGTGCCAGTATAGCTAATCAGTCCCCCTCGGTCGCATCTTGGAGTACTCGTGGTTGCGACGCGACCCGAGGCTTGCCGAACGGCCCCCTAGAAGATCGCACGGACCTGTGTCTTGCGGAGTTTCTTGCTGCTGACCGCTCAGTGACCATTGCGCTCGCTCGTGAAGGCAATGCTTGCCAGCCGCCGATGTGACAAGTCCGGCTCGGTCGGCATGTGTGAATGCCGCCGCCCTGGTCTACGCCAGACTTGTCACAAGCCGTGCGGCCGCCGGAAGCGCTGGCAGTAAGAGGGGCCACGTTATGCAATGGTCAGCCCGGCTCCGGCAAAGCTCTTAAAGTCTGCTTTGTTGGTGGTGGCAATGGATGCGGCATCGCTGCGAGCAACTGCCGCGATCATGCAGTCGGCGAGTGACCCGCGACGTCGGCCGGACTCGATGAATAGCCGCGCAGTTGCCACCGCGTGATCTCGATTGAAGTCGGCGCACCGGTCGATAAACAGCCGGGCCACGTCCAAGTCGGCGCTGCTGAGCGGGCCACAGAGGAACTCTGCCCAGCCCGACGGCACCCATGACAATCGTTTCCGCTGCCGCTAGCCAGGTCCGTAGCAGGGCATCCTCGCGTGTTCCCGGCATCAGGGCGCGAATCAGGAAACTCGTATCAAGATGGATCATCGCGGTCGCGAGTTTGCAACTGCGGGCAGCCTAGATTGGGCATCAGACTCTTCGATTTACCACATCGCCCACTCCCCCGGCCTGACTTGTCTGAATATTGGGATCTCGAAGAAGACGAGCGCCGCAGCGGAACGGCTATCGGGTCAATTCGGTGTTTGGGGCGGCTTCCGCACGAGGTGACACCTCGGTCGAAGCCCGAAGGGAATATGGGCCACAGCCGTTCCGGCCCCGTGAGGCAGCGAGCGCTTCGATGATTCTCAAGCCCCGTAGGATCTCCCTGCCGTTCAGAAGAACAGCTTCAGCGCCATTTGCACTTGACGTTGCGTACGCTGCAGAGTCGGTTCGCTGCCAGCTCGAGTGATTCTTCCCATGGCAGCCGCTCCAACCCGGACACCTGCCCCCCTAGGGTTATTGAACTGCGGCGTATTGAAGGCGTTGAAGAACTCCGTCCGAAACTGCAGCCGAACTCCCTCGGTCAGCTGGAAGTTCTTGAAGAGTGACAAGTCGACTTGCTTCGTTCCTGGGCCGACGAGGGTGTTTCGCCCGGTGGTTCCGTACAGCCGGAATCCTGGGTTTGCGAATGCTTCGGTATCGAACCACCGCGTTACCCGGCGCTCGCCGGGCGGCAGGTTGCCGTCCCTCAACTGATCTGGGCGCACTCCTCCGACGCCATTGTTCAGCGTGTTACTCCCTGAAACCACCGAAAATGGAATCCCGCCGTAGAGGCTGACGCCACCGTTGATTTGCCAGCCTCCAATTACGTGGTTGATGGCCGGATTGACGTTCGTCCCCAATGCCCTTCCCCGACCGAGCGGCAATTCCCAGCCCCATGTCGCACGCAGGTTCTGGCGGATATCGAAGCCGCAGTTGCCCTTGGCCAGCGATAGATTGGAGATCGGAATGCCACCGATGGACCGGTCATCGATGCAGTGGCTGTACGTGTAGGCGACTTGGTAGTGTCCCCCGGAGAACCTTCGGACGAGCGTGGCCTGCAACGAATGGTAGCTGTAGTGGCCCCGGCTCTGGTAGATCTGGACATTCGCGTGTTGCGGCCAGCGTCGACGGTTGGATACCGGCCCCTCACCGGGTACAGGCTGGTTGAGATCCACCGCTTGCCTCAATCCTGTGCCTTTTGAGCCAACATACGAAACCGTCATTTGCTGCTGCCCCGGAAGTTGCTGCTGAATCGCGAGGTTCCATTGCTGGATGTAGGGGACAGTGAAGTCGTCGGCGATCCCTCTTCTGCTTTGGTTTGGGGCGTTGGGGTCACTGGTCCTCAATGGCCCGTCCGCCAAGGTGCGCGCCGACTCGAAACGATTCTGGTTGTTCACAACCGCCGTGTTGACGAAGAATGGGGGGTTTGAGGCCAGAGTTCCTCCAAGCGCAATCGGAATCAGAGAGTAGTACACTCCGTAGGCAGATCGGATGACAGTTGAGTCGGTCACTCGGTAAGCTAGGCCGACACGTGGCGCAAGGTTGTTCACGTCCGTCGCGACGCCACTTCCACCCTCGATAGGGACCGGATTGCCAGTCAATACGTCGAACTGCAGCATGCGTCCGTTGACTTCCGATTGCGGGTAGTCGTCGGCAATCTCGTAACGCAGGCCGAGATTGAACGTGAACCTGGACGTGACCTTCCAGTCATCCTGCAGGTACATTCCCCAGTCCGTCCGTCGCAAGCCTCTGGTTCCCACGACGCCGTTCAGGTCTATGCGACGGGGCACACCGACCAAGAGTTCGGCCGGCCCCGATCCTGTGTTGCGCCTCTGAGCCGGATTGTTGGTAAACGTCGGGGCGAATTGGAAGCGGCCACGCGGCCGTTGCGCCTGGAAGACATTTGTTTGCCGCCGGACGACCTCGAAGCCCATCTTGATCGAATGGTTCCCGCGATTGGTGTCGAGGTTATCGCTTAACTGGAAGTTGTTTGACACGATCACCGCTGGCCTAAACTGGAAGTCTCCTAACCGGGCCATTCCGGTGACGTCCATTTGCGAGAGGCCGCTCGAGAACTGGTCGACATTGACGTTTGGTATTCCCAGCTCCTCGGCAAGATTGCGTCCGCCATTCAGGCTGCTGCTAACGAGTGGCTGCCGTGAGTAGCCAACTCTGGCCTGGTTGATTGTCCGGGACGAGAGCACCTTCGTGTGACTGACGACCGCTTGCCAAAAAGGCACTGCGATTCCGATAAACGGAGTTGCGTCTGGCGTGAGCGTCTGCCGACTGGAGTCGACGAATTCCCAGTGTGCCTTGGTGAAACGGAAGAACATTCGGGACCCTTCGTCGAAGTCGTGGTCTACCTTGGCAGTCCCCTGATCGCCGTTGGTGGGTTGCGATGAGGTAGTAGAGAAGTTGGCCGCCAGGCCTCCGGCGTTGGGGTCTGGGTAGAGATCGATAACCCCTTTCCCTTGCGGGCTGAAACGGCTGGCCGGTATCGCGTTGCTGGCGAAGGGGTCACGAATAGCGGCTCCGCCTTCCGGGTCGGCCCGATGCGTGAGCGGATCGAAGATCGTAACCGGTCTCCCGCTAGACAGGAGCTCGCCGAAGTCGCCGCTCTTCATGCGAGGTGTCGGCACGGTTGACAAGTGCGTGATGCCTTGCCGGCTGCGCTGTCCTTCATACGAGAGGAAGAAAAATGTCTTTGCGGACTTGCCTCCCACTGGCCCACCGAAGGTGCCGCCGTAGAAGTTGCGTTTGAGTGGAGCCTTGTCACCACGGGAAAAATAGTTGCGGGCATCGAGCTTGTCGTTACGCAGAAAGTGGAAGAGGACACCATGGAATTCGTTGGTCCCCGACTTGTACCCAACGTTGATCGTGGCACCCGATCGACCGAAGCGGGCGTCAGGAACTGACGTTTCGACCCGGTACTGGTCGATGGCCTCGACTTCGATGAAGTTCATGATTCCTTGGCCTTGGTGGTTGCTGTTGTTCTAAATGCCATCAATCGAGAAATTGTTGTCTCCGAAGTCGTTTCCATTCACGCTGCTTGACGTGTTGCCTCGAGATTGTGACAGCGCCAATCCTCCAGCCTGCGACAGGCCCGGAACCACTCCCGCGCTGAACCGGAGCAACTCAGCGAAGTTGCGACTGTTGACCGGAAGCTCCTTCACTTCCCGTTCCGTACGGAGCGTGCTCAAGGTGGTGGTTTCTGTTTGGAGGGTCTCGCCGACAGCCTCTACCGTGACCGTCTCAGCAACCGCTCCGACCTGGAGCGTGAAATCGACGGCAAGTCGCTCCGAGAGATGTAGCGACACCTCCTTCACAGCCGTCGAGAAGCCTGCCTGCTGCACAGTGAGTCGATACGTTCCGGGCGGTAGCGGAGGACTAACGTACAGGCCAGTCGCGTTCGTTTCGAGGCTTACCTCATAGTTGATTCCCGCGTTGCGCACGACCACGGCCGTGGCTGGGATCACGGCTCCTGAGTCGTCGTAGACATAGCCTGTCAGGACCCCGGTGTCTACCTGGGCGGTCAGCGAGCCCAGACTGGCGAGAAGAATGCTGGTGAGAATGGCCAAGCGTTCAGCCGAATTGGTCATGGTTGTACCCTCCCTTCCGATGAAGTACCTGTGCGCGTCTCGAACTATAGTCGAAGCTTGTGAATTCAGTGTCGTTACACCCTACACATGGCGGTAATTCGTAAAATCTTTGTAAAATATAGCCGCATCTGTCAGCCGAGTCTATCCCAGTGAGCACTTGGTGGCTTGCCGCAACTTGCGCCTGGCAGCGCGGCGCGCCCATGCGCGGGAAGTGCTGTTGGCCGCCACTGAAGCGCCGCAGGCGCCGATCCGCGCCAGCGTCGCCGTCAGGCGCCTGCAAGGCGCGGCCGAGTTCGGTCTGCGGGTCGGCGCGGTTGTGGACCGCTACTAGGTCCGCAAGCACTCTCTTTACCAGATCAGCGACAGCGACTTCGCCTACCGGCGCGCAGGATAAGATCGCCAGGGAGGCTGCCTTGGACAGCCTGTTTGTGAACCGCACCTCGCTGGCCGCCGGGCAGCTCTCGGCGACCGACGGCGTGCACAGTTGCAAGACCCCCACGCACGTCGAGCGTGCCTTCAGGACACTGGAGGCAACCGATCTGCAAGTGCGCCCGAACCAACACTAGCCGCCGGGGGTGCGGCCGCAGATCTTCTTGTGCCTGCTGGTCTGTTGCGTGGAGTGGCACATGCGCGAGGCCTGGCGACCGCTGCTCTCCGCTGACAACGAGCTGGCCGTACACAGTTGCACACGCGATTAGGCCGAGCAACCGGGAAGCGCCAAGCGTCAGAAAGATTCTCTGGAGAGCGACGGTGCGTCCCGGCTTTGGCGCGGTTTTGCCGCCAGCACCCTCGCAGGCAGTCCAGCAGTGTGTGCAGCGTGAAGACGTGCAGGTTCAGCGTGGCGAGCAGATTGGCCACATCGTCGCGGCCATGCCCGCAGCTGCGCTTGAGATCGTAGCCGTGGAACGTCAGGCAATGGAAGAACTGATCTCGTTCTCGATCATCCACTTGGCGCGTCCGAGCCGTGCGATCTTGGCCACGGTGTTGGGGTGACCTGCCGGCTGGCGAAGAAGGTGTTGTAGTAGGTACGCTGGCTGTGATTCTGGATCGCGAACTCGATCCAGGTCCTTTGGAGCGCATCGTCGGAGTTGGGGACTGGCAGGCTGCGCATCCAGCGATGGCGGTGCGACTCGCTCGGGCGGTTGCGGGTGCGGAGCCAGCCACTGGAGTGGATGAAGTCGTCGTGGGTCAGTTCGTATCGGCTCTTGTGAGAACCGGGCGTGGTCCGGGAGCAGGGCCGAAAGAACGGACACTCGGGGCCCAAGCGGGCGTATCGGGTTGCGGTGAGAACGACTTGGACTGCATCAAGCGGCCCCAATCGGGGATCAAACGATCTTCTTGGGATGCAACGGATCAGTGGCCGGCTGCTGCAGGTTGGGTGTGTATAATCCCATCTCATGGTTGTGTTCGAGTTCTTCGTGCAAGAAGGCTGCGTCACTGACGAGAGCCGGGCTCGCATCGTTGCAGAAATCGAGGTAGTCTGCGCTGAGGTTCTCGGTGTGGAGGCAGGGCCGGCGTCGGCCTCATGGACGGTGATCCCTGAGGGATTCGGCTTTCGCGGCGGGGAGCCGTCCACAACATCATTGGTCCGCAGCCGGGTCCCCGACGGGTATAGCTCCGATGTGCGGGCTCGGTTCTTGCAGGCAATCGCCGAGACTTGGTGTAACCTAACTGGTGCGACTCAGGACGAGGTCATCGTATCGGCCCGCGATTGGAGCTGGGCCGGCTGAACGTCCCAAAGGCAAGGAGTAGAGCACATGCCATTTTATAGATGCTTGATTCCGAAGGACTCGCTCACCTACGAGCAGCGCGAGGAGATCGCGGTAGCGTTCACCGACGTGCATTGCGGCCTCTCATCTGCGCCGCGGCGTTTCGTGCAGGTCGCGTTTCTTGAGACGGATGGCTCCGGCGAGGTGGCGGACTCCCACGGAAGCGGCGTGCTGCGCTACGACACGCCGTACTTCATCGCGGGCGGCAACCGGGCGGGCCGCTCGGAGGACACGAAGCGCCTGATCCTCAGTGGCTTGATCGACAAGTTCTCGGAGATTGCCGGGGTTCCGGCCGATATGGTCAGCGGGCGCATCACGGAGGCGCCTGCCTCGTGGACTATGGAGGCCGGACGAATCCTGCCGGAGCCGGGGGCAGAGGCGGATTGGCTGGAAGAGCCCGCCGCTGCGGCGTAAGCGCGTCCCGCAGCGGAATCAGCTGACGATCCGCCCTTGCGGTCCCAGCCTTAGGCTCCGGCCAGCCCACCAGACTTCGTTGCCGAAGAGGCTGCATAGCCAGACCGCCGCGGCACACAGGTCGGCGGCGGGTACGAGCCATAGCGAACGGGCGCTGCTCCTCGCGCGGACCAATCTCGCGGCTGACGCGCCTGCCAACAGTCGCAGGCTAGTTGCCGCTATCGCAAGTGGCCAAAGTGTGCCCGGCTCTGTCAGCAGGGCCAGTGCGGACCATGGGACCGCGAAGGTACATGCGAGGCAAAAGTGGCCTAGCGGGCGCTGCTTGCGGATGGTCCGAGACCAGCGCAGTTGGCGTCTCCAGGATTGCTTCCACGTAGTCTCGTGAGAAAGGTGGGTGCTTACGGGTCGGGCAGACAGCCTCACCGCCAAGCCCTTGGCTGCAACTCTAGCCCCGAGGTGGTAGTCGTCCCCGATTACTTTGCGAAGCACAGCGAAGCCACCCACGCTGGCTAGCGTCTCGGCGTACAGCGCCATGGTCGCGCCTAGGCCGAAGCGGAGTCCTTGCAGGGTGCTTGCCATGAGCACCTGAGCAGGAAACTCGGTATTGATGCGGCAGGCCTCGATGCGAGTAGGCATGGGAGTATCGGGCTCGGCACGGTACAGGCATGTCACCATGCCAGTCCCGGGCACCTCCAAGTCCGCGGCAAGGCTTGCGAGGTAGTCGGCGGGCGCGCCGATGTCTGCATCGCTCAGCACCAAGACCGGCTTGGTTGCGTGCGGCGCCAGTCGTTGCAGGGCTTCGACCTTGCCATTACATCCGGGTGTCGGCGCTGGGCATTCGATGAGTTCGATCCGGGTGCCGGAAAATTCAGCCTGCACCTTGCGAACAGCCATGCGCGCCGCTCCATCATGTTGGCCAGCGCCCACTAGAATTTCGAAGTCCGGGTAGTCCTGAGCGGCATGCGACCTGAGCAGGTCCGCGAAGTTCCCCTTCACGCCCAGCGCGGGCTTGAGGATCGAGATTCCCGGTTGAGATTTCGGCTTTGCGGGCACACGTGGCGTCTCGCGTCCGCGTCGCCAAAGGACCAACAGCGCGGCGATGTAGTAGGCGCAGGAAGCGGATACCAGCAGGCCGACCGCCGCGACCAACACCACTGGGCTCTAGGCCACGCGCTGCGCGTCGCGCTGCGCCACCAAGCAAAGCTCCGCAGCCTTGAACGTGTGTTCCTGCGTCATCGCGCGTTCGGTGCGCTCCAAGCAGTCGAGGATCAGTTGTCCGAAGAACGGGAAGCCCACAGTGTCGCGCGTGCGGATATGCTGCTCGCCCTTGCTGTCGACCAAATAGAGCTGGTCGGACTCCGAGTCGCGGCCTACATCGAGATACTTGCGCAGTTCGATGTACCCTGCCGTGCCGAGAATGAAGGTCCTGCCGTCGCCCCAAGCGCCGAGACCGTCCGGCGTGAACCAATCCACGCGGAAGTAGTTCGTTGCGCCGTTGTCAGCGACGAGAGCCGCGTCACCGAAATCTTCTAGCTCGGGGTGGTCGGGATTGCTGTAGTTGGCCACGCGGCTGGAAGTCACGGTCGCGTCGCGGGCCCCGCTGAAGTGGAGGAATTGCTCGATCTGGTGGCTGCCGATGTCGCACAGGATGCCGCCGTACTGTTCGAAGTCGAAGAACCAGCCCGGCCTCGACGGCGCATTGAGCCTATGCGGCCCCATGCCGATGACCTGCAGGACGCGCCCGATGGCACCGCCGTCGATCAGGTTCCCGGCGTAGATCGAGCACTCGGTGTGGAGGCGCTCGCTGTAGTAGACCGCATACTTCTTGCCCGTGGATTCGGCTTGCCGCCTCGCCTGCGCAAGTTGTTCCAGCGTGGTCATGGGCGCCTTGTCGGTGAAGTAGTCCTTGCCGTGCTGCATGACCTCGCAGCCCAGTTGGCAGCGCAGGTTCGGGATTGCCGCCGCAGCGACGAGCCGCACCTCCTCGTCTTGCAAGATCTCGTCTTTGCTGCGCGCGGCCCTAGCCTGTGGAAACGACTTCAGGAACTGCTCCACACGCGCCGCATCTGGGTCGTACACCCACTTCAGGTCCGCACCGGCCTCCGTGAGGCCGTTGCACATTCCATAGATGTGTCCGTGGTCCAGCGCTACGGCAGCCATCGCGAACGCGCCGGGCTCGACCACTGGCCGGGCTTTGCCCTGTGGCGCGTAGTTCATGCCGTCAGACTTCTGCATCGCATCCTGATTGTCGCAAACCCAAGCCCAGCTCCCACCATAAGTGGCCGATCGCTGATCATATACTCGAAGGTAGGACTCACGCTCGCCTAGAGCGACAGCGCCCGGAACCCATGTCGACTGCCAGCACTGCCCCAACGAAATGGACTGATTGGCTAGGCTGGGCTGCTGCGGTCGTGATGGCCGTGCTGTGGTTTAGCGCGGGACTGTGGAAGCTTACCGATATCTCGGGTTGGCAGCTCAAGCTGACGCAGCTGCTCGTGCCGGTCCAACTGAGCCTCGTCGGAACCCTCGCCGTGGGCGTGGCCGAGGTCGTTGCGGGGGTCTTGCTGTTGCGCCCCGCGTGGCGACGTTGGGGCGGCTGGCTCTCGGTGGCGTTGTTGGCGGCGTTCATGGCCTACATGGCCGTGAACTACCAGACATTGCAGGGCGAGGACTGCTCTTGCTTCCCCTGGCTGGAACGGGCCGTCGGACCGGCGTTCTTTTGGAGCGACGCGGCCATGTTGGCGGTCGCGCTCGTGGCGGTACGGTTCTCTCAGCCCGTTGGCGCCGCGCGCAGCGCGGGAATCGCGGTCTTGGCGGTGGCGGCCTTCGCGGGGGTGATGCTGGGTGTGGATCGCTTGCAGCCGCAGCCGGAACTAGCCGGCATTGCACCGATCAGCGCGGATGGCAGCGAATATGACGTGCGCGAAGGCAAAGTGTTCCTGTTCTTCTTCAACCCCTCGTGCATGCACTGCCTGCACGCCGGTCAGACGATGGCCGAATACACGTGGCTGGCGGACTTCATTGGCATCCCCACGCAGGATCCGGACTGGGGGCCGGGCTTCCTTCAGGATGCCGGGCTGACCGGCGTCAGGCTCTCGCCCGACGTCGAGCGCCTCAGGGAAACGTTCGTATTCCAAGATGTTCCGTACGGAGCGATGCTGGAAGATGGCGCGGTCTTGGAAAGGCTCATGTTCTGGGAGGAACCTGACTTGAGCGAGACACTGCGAAGGCATGCCTTCATCGAGTGACCGGCCAGAGCCTGTTTCCATGCGCTCGGTTACGCCCTGCCGTTTCAGGAGCCTCGATCAGAGCCCGCGCATGTGAGCACGGGCGATTATCATGACAGTTTGGCGCTGCCGGAGAGCATTCCCTGCAAGGTGAGCTCGGAGTCGGCCGGGTACGTGACCATGGCGGCCGTCGCACGGGTCAACCTGCCGGTGGAGGAACTTGCGGCGAAGGTTTTGGGAGTTTGCGGCAAGGATCCCGCGCGGATCGCGCGGATTCTCTTGCGAGGATCCTTGGTCAGCGGCGACTCGCGCTTTCGCTGGGATCCGTTTTCCCTAGCACCAGACGAGTTGAGAGAGCTTCTCGTCCGATTCCCGGATCACGACCCCCGACGCGAGTTTGACATTCTGCGCTGTGACAAGATGCTGCTGCGCGGCACTCGCGGGGAGTTTGAGATCGGGCGGGCAGTCGGCCAGCAGCGGCGATTCCTGCGGCGGGAGAACTTCTGGGACACGGCCCTGGCGTTACTTGCAGGGCAGTCGCCGCGCTGCGAGCGCTATTCCTACTCCGACCGCGCCGATGTCTTCGTGGCCGAACTCAGAGGCCAGGCTTTGGGGCGGTTCAGAGATCTGGGTCGGCTGCTGCGCTTCAGCTCGCTTGAGGCGCAGGTGCGGGCGCTTCCGGCGTCGCAGGCTACCTTGTTCGCGACCCGCGCGTAGCCGTTAGGCGGTCGGGCGTCGGTAGAGGTCCGCCTCCCAGTAGTGTGCCAGTGGCATCGGATCAGTAGCGCTGTTGCGCCTGACGTCCCATCTTGCTCAACATCTCGACCTAGAACCCACTTTCAGGCGCCCAGTATGCGACAAGTCCTCCCATTCGCAAAAGGCAACCAAGCGGTGGTCGGAAATGTACTTCACGGCCGACAGCGAAGCGAGTCATGCTAGTCCAGCGGATATTCGTTTCCAACATCTGGGTCAGAGTCATCCCAATCCGGAGGAGCTGGGTAGCCGCTCTCAGGCTCGGGAACTGCTATTGGAATCAGAGGACCATGTTCTCCCTCTTCGTGATCCAGAATGCCAGATTCGCGGAATTTTCTCGTCCTATACGCTGAAACCATGAACGACACGACCGACCAATCCAACTTCCCACCGCATCTGCAAGCACGAGACCGCATTGCCAGGATTCTGCTCGGACATCCGCTGATGGTCTTGGATCTATTGAATGCGTTTTTCGATTTTCCCTGGACCCGGGGAATCGATCCTGGCCGTATGGAGGATCGCAGCTTGCCGAGCATCGGTCCCAATCTGGTCGAGCGGCGGCACGACGCAGTGTGGCGCGTACCCATTGGCGAGAATGACTTCCGCTACGTGTGTGTGATGCTGGAGTTCCAGACGGACCGGCGCTGGAACATGGCCATGCGCATGCTGAGCTATGTCACGGCGCTGTACGACTCGCTCTTGCTCAAGAATGAACTCCCCGCGAAGCATGTCTTCCCGGCGGTATTGCCGATTGTGGTCTACGCAGGCAAGCAAGGGTGGACGCCCACGCTGGAAGCCCGCGAATTGGTCGAGCCCGCGCCCGAGGGCTTGGAGCAGCTGCAGGTTTCGCACCGCTACCTGCTACTGGATGTGCAGCGCCTGTCGAGGTTGCCGGAGTCCAGCCGTAACCGCGTGGAGGCCCTGTTCCGGGTCGAGCGTAGCGAGAAGCCGGAAGATCTGGATGCGTTTGTGGCCATGGTCAAAGACCTATTTCCAGGGGAGGGGTATGTTGACTTCAAGCGGGCGATCATCGGATGGGCGTACCATGTGATGCAGAAGGCGCTGCCAAGCGAGCGGTTGCCCGAGCCGAGTAGCGTCGAGGAGGTGCAGACGATGTTGCAGGAGCGTGTGCTGCCGTGGGGTGAACAAAAACTGGCCGAGGGCCGCGTCGAGGGCCGCGTCGAGGGCCGCGTCGAGGGCCGCATCGAGGGCCTGCGAGAACTGGTATTGAGGAAGGCGCGGACGCGGTTCGGCGATGGCGTAGCCCAAGTGCTGTCGGCTCGACTCGCACACGAGCT
>LXNI01000573.1_pt1 | contig 40931 bp, 29 predicted proteins | sample 809091 | NCBI WGS metagenome assembly LXNI01 (sample SAMN04870527, study PRJNA318959) | sponge metagenome | biome: 01000161; feature: marine sponge reef; material: water | host: Sarcotragus foetidus | place: Greece: Milos, Mediterranean Sea | collected 2013-05-29 | depth 5-7 m
ACAACGTGCGAGCAGACTGGTGAGCAACTCATTACGGGCCGCCTGTCGCAGGGGAAGGCTCGCAATCGTCATCGTATTGGGAATTGTGCCGGGAGAAAAGATTTCAAGACGGTCCGAGAACATGTGCAGTCGAACCTTGGAAACTTGAATTGAATAATCTCTGTGGGCGACCGCATTGACCAACGCTTCAAATAGCGCTTGCATCGCGTACTGTGGAATATCGCATCGTGCGGGTTCCTTGACAGCACGGACCTTCATGTTCTTTTCGACAAACCGATAGGCCTCGACGATCTGAACATCCAAAGGCCCAAAAATGTCGCTTGCATCAAGCTGGTAGGCAGCATTTCGTTCAGTTCCTCGGTAGGCAACCGCCTGAATGAAGGAATTTGCAAGAAATTCATGTGGCTGTCCGCAAGCCATTAGTAGCCCGCTAACACTGGGGCAAACCTTTCCGTCTTCATCTTGCACAAGCAGTTTGAGTTTGAGCAAAAACTCATCATCATCTTTCGGTGAGAGCACCGTTTTGAACTTTTCCCATAACACTTTATCAAGACAATCCCGGGGTGCCGTTGTGACCGGTTGCTCATCAAAACGGATAGTCCTGGTCTGACTGCGTTGTTGAAAAAGTCTGGCTAAAACTTCCGGTGACATCGGTCGTTTAGAACTGCCGATTCTGTGAAAATAACCACCAGGACTTTGATGCACAAAAAGGCTCTTGGGGACATCAACCCGAACAATAACCCGTTCGATATCGTCATCAATGACGACCGGAATTTTTCGAATCCGACATACAAGCTGCGGCCTAATAAGATCATTGCATATCCCACTTAGCCAGGTTTCGACAACATCCAATTTGTCCTCAGGAATACCGACAACTGTTTTGGACTGATCATCAACCCCTAATAAAAATACGCCATTGGCGGTATTTGCCATCGCAGCCAGTTCATCCGCCATACTATTTCGGTGCGGATCATTGACTTGGTTTCCCCTATATCTCAGGTCTTTCAATTCAAGTGAGGAATCCTCACCAAGCTGGATTTGCCTCAACAGTTCTCCAGTAGTCTCGAACATGCCTAAACCTTCAATGTTATTCGTTTATAGCGTTTGTCAAAGGCTTGTCGTCCACCTTCCATGATGGCACAGGTCAACTCCCGGATATTTGATTCTTCAAGACCGCCTTGCTGGTCAATCTGTACCTGACCGTTTATAAATTTCAGAACATGTACGAGTTCAGAATCACCATTAACAACGATATTGGGATTATGAGTAACGATGATCAGTTGACGTCTATTTTTATTCTCGTGTATCTGTTTGACGATGAGATCATAAATCAAGGCATTGTCAAGGTCGTCTTCCGGCTGATCAATGATCAATGGTTCATCACCGTAACCCAATAAAAAAGCCAGAATCGCAGCAGCTTTTTGTCCTGCAGACCCCCTCTCCAAATCATCAAAATCGTCAGACGAAGGATCTTTCGAGTACTTGACCCATAGCATATCTTCGGGCCACCATGCCTTGAGTTGATCGAAAACAGCCGGTTGGATTGCAAGCAGCTTCTTTAAGCGATTATCAAAGGCACCATGATTACCGCAATCTTCTCCTCGAGCAATCGCAAATGTGTCGGATTTGATTTTTGAGATGAGCAATGCCAATTCAGACTCGGATACTTTTTCATCTACCCACTTGCCAAAGCTCCACAGAATCCCCTTTCTGTTTTCCTTGTCATATACCGAACTTCCAAACTTCCCCTCTTCAAGACCAAGCAAAGAGCGATAGTCCTCTTCCAATGTACTTACATCTCCATACTGAACCAGATCCATACGCACAAAAGCATTCTTCCCAATAACTTTACCGAGAAAATTTTTTCTTTTTTCAAACAGCTCGTTGCGTAATGCCTGAAACTCCTCCAAGGATTCTCGGATCTGCTTTTCTGTCGACTCAGCTTCTTTCCGGACAGAATCCAACTTCTTCAATTGCTGTTGTAATTGATTGCGTTGTCGAACCCATTCGCCATAAAGAGAAAGGCTAAATTGACTCCTCTTCTCTTCATATTCTTTGACTAATTCACGATATGCAGAATCACTTGTCTGCAGGGATTGTTGCCATTTGCTTTCGTAAATTTCTTTTTTTCTTCGAATCTTTAATGCATCAACAATTTCGGCAATCTTGCCCAGCGATTCACTAATCTGTTTGAGCTTTTCAGCCGTTTTTAGATGTATCCCTCTGATCTCAGCAGTGATCTCATCCCGCTCTTCAAATAAATGCGCCGGAAAATCGGACAACTCAGCGTTGGAGGCAAGCGCCCTTATGCCAGATGAAAGGTCATCAAAAATTCGGTCGTCGGGAAGTCCGTTCTTCTGTTGGCTGCGCTTTTGGTACTGCTTTAACACCTCGCCATGGCCTTTTTTCTCATATTGCTTAAGATCATTCTCCACATCCCTCAACTTCGCATAGGTGTGCTGCTCTGCATCCAGTTGCCGCAATAATTCTCTTCTTCGCTCATTCAACTGAAGGAACCGGCTTTTGACACTTTCCCAGCGCGACTTCCATTCAACTCGATCCACTTCCGGAGACCGGTCAATGACCGCCAAAAGTCCTCGTGGATTTGATGCAAGTTCGTTGATCTGTTTTTGGCTAAAAATACTTATCGGGAACCGCTCTTTAAGGTCACCGACCTCGCTTGCCTGCCAAGCGTCGTTGGTTTTCTCCTCCAGCACTGCACCTTCCCCATCAAATCTCCAACGTAGTTGATAATTCTTTCCACGTCGGACAAGCACCAGCAGAATTTCTGTGTCATCTAACATGACACCATTGTTCTGCGACAATCTTGTGAACTTGTCCAGTTCGCCTTTTACCCTAGGGGCTTCGTTCGCCAGATCCTGATCGCGGCGTGAAGCGATACGGATTGACTCGAGAATAGTGGACTTCCCCGTACCTCGACCACCGATCACTGAATTGAAATGCGGATGCAGCTGGATGCAGAATGGTTGGCCCTTGATGCGACCGCAGTGACGCATCGATTGGATGGTCAGCTTCGACAAGAAAATATCAGGAAGACGATTGGGACTTTCCAATTGATTTTTTACACCGAATTCGTGATCCAGCAATGCCAATCGCAACCCGTCAATAGACGGTCGACTCATCTTCAACCAGCTAAAATACCGTCCAATATCTGCTGGTTTATGCGCATCGGAACCCGCCACCTTGGCGAGTCGGTCTACAGATTTCCTTAAATCTGTGTTCATGTTGTCGAATCTGTGAAGATCACAAAATTCTGCAGCAAATACCGCTTCCAGGCTTTTATTGAGTTCAGGTGTTAGGGTAGTGGCTTCTTCGAGCAACCCCTTTGAGCCATCGATATGAGCCGGAATGGCAATTCCATTTGCATTGATGATCTTTTCAACCGTCTCGACAAAGCTTGTGGTAGAAGATGTATTTTGAGCATCACCAAATCCAGCAGTAATCCCGCATGCACCCAGGACACTGTTCACTGTTTGACTATCGCAATTCGGGTCAAATACAGCCAGCAAATGAATTCGGCTACTGCTATCGGCAACGGTGATTTCAACTCCCGGGAAAATTACTAGTTCACTGTACCAATCCGGCTTGGTCGTACAAATCTGAAGCTTGCGATTTTCTTCCTGCAATTTATTAATCCAGTCACCTGAATTGTGGTCGGTGACCGCTACACAGTCGAGGTCGGACTCCATGGCCTTTTGAAGCCATTGCTTTGGTGTGATGTTCTTAAAAGATTGATTACCCCGGTCATAATCACTCGAGGCGGGAGTATGTGTGTGGAAATCAAACTTCCACCATTTACTCCCTGGAACATTCCTTTCATCTGCCATCTCACTCTCCTCTCAATTTTATTACCGGTTTATGCTCTTACTCAGAACAACAAGCTGTCTCACTGGTCCGGTATTGACCGATTCACTCATCGACCAACCTATTACAGCCTGTCCAACCTCTTTTCGTGATTGACTAGTAGTTGCCATCTACAGTAATTTCCCTTGATGTACACCCGCGCATTTTACCGAGGCGAGGAAACCGGATATTTTAATATCTGTGAATAAATTCAATAACATACACAACTACGCGTCCTCGACTCCATACAGGCACAGTGTACAATAAGACTCATGGGTTTTACAGAGCTAGCGCTGGCCCAGGCTAAAGATCGAATCGAACCGATTCAATCCAATCAATCAGCTGAACCCGGCCGACCCCCTATATTGGGCTGCCCGCGCCGCCGCTTACTCCAGATCGGAAATGACCCCGCATGTTACTGGGTGTCCAGCCCCTTGCGCTTCACTGTGGGCGTGAATCATGATCGACCGCCCGGCGATTTCGCTCACACCAAGGTGTGCACTCATCACCGCCTCGGTGGCCAAGCCGTCTGTCTCAGCCACGATCTCTGGCAGGTCACCCGCTGGCTTCTTGTTATGTCCCCGGTGCGAATCGTGGCCATAGTGTGGTCACCGTTCTCGTGGATGTGAAAGGCATGGCGACCCGGTCCGGTGTCGCGCAGGTCAGGGATCGCTGTCAGGCCGTGCATTCCATCCTTGAGCGTGATCGTGCCGATGTTCTCGTAGACACCCTAGTCCGAGATCCGGTGAACCGGGACGACTCGTGCATTGTTTGATCCGTGCTGGGTCACCTGCGTCTGGTGGGTGGTTTGGGAAGTATGGTCCATCTCGCCCACGACAAAATCAACCGGTTTGATCTCGACCATCAGGTCCATCTCACCCGCCTTTTCGAGCACCACGGTCAAGCCAAAATGCGCGCCACTTGCCAGCGGTTGCTTCAGTCCGATCAGCATCAGGTGCAACCCGTGGGGTTTGAAATCGAGCTCGCTGCGGGCAGACAACTCGACTGACCGGACCTCGCGCATCGTCATCATCCCCCCTTCCATGTCATGGGTATGAATTTCGACACGCTCGGCGATATCGGTCCGTGCGCCAAGGAGTCGGTCGGGTTCCGCGCCCGGGTTGTCAGCCCGGAAGTAGACGGCACCATTGGAGACGTTCGGGGGCATCTCCCGCGACCACGGAGAAACGATCGTCACATTGCCCTGCGCAATACTCTGCGTTGGCAATACCCCACTGAAAAGCAGGATGCTCATCAAGACCGCCTGCCGGGCAATCCCTGTCGCTCGTATCGATATCATTTATGGATGCTCCCCAAGCGCCGTTCTCGATTTCGCATGCGATTATATATTTTCACAATCGACGTTTGACAACTTTCAAACACTCGTTGTCACTTTTTATCCTGACCTGCCGTTGCGCGCTGTGAATGGCGGATGATGATGAGCAAGCTGTCGTTGCGCCGGTTGTCATGCTCTCGACTGCGGTCGACCCGGTTCCGGGGTCATGCAAATGCTATGAAACCGACCAATACATGGTAACCTTCCCTTTATCAAGTTCCCTAAACCCTACTTCAAGCACGGTCTACTGATCCTTGGGCATTTCCGTCGATAACACGCTGGTCATCGGTATCTCTTCGCGGGCTTTATTTGACCTTGAGCAAAGCCATGCCATTTTTGTTCAGCAGGGCATTGATGCCTATTGCCAGTATCAAATCGAACATGAAAGTGAGATTCTCGAACCGGGGGTTGCCTTTCCCATCGTCAGGAAGTTTCTTGCGCTGAATGAAAATGACCTTCAACATATCGAAATCGTACTGATTTCCCGAAACAGTGCCGATACCGGGCTGCGCGTTTTCAACTCGATCGAACATTATGGGCTCGATATTACCCGGGCGGCGTTTACCGGCGGCGGTTCGCCCTATCGCTATGTCAAACCCTTCGGCGCAGACCTGTTTCTCTCTGCCAACCCGGACGATGTCCGCCAGGCCCTGGTTTCGGGCGCCGCCGCAGCGACCATTTTACCGTCGCATGTGGAGCACAACGACAACCGGCAACTCAAGATCGCTTTTGATGGAGATGCGGTCCTGTTCTCGGATGAGGCCGAACAGGTCTATCAACAGCACGGGCTTGAAACGTTCAGCCAAACGGAAAAACAGTCGGCCGACAAACCGCTGCCCGGCGGACCGTTCAAAAAGGTACTGGCCGCACTGCATCGCATTCAGCACGACCACAGTGCCGCACAGCCGCCGATTCGCACCGCCCTGATTACCGCTCGGGCGGCCCCGGCGCACGAACGGGTCATCAAGACACTGCGCGCCTGGAATATCCGGATCGATGAAAGCTATTTTCTCGGTGGCATGGACAAGGGCGAGTTTCTTGAAACCTTCGAAGCCGACATTTTCTTCGATGACAAACAAGACCACTGCGATTCGGCCCGCCGGCGTGTCCCGACTGGGCATGTCCCAAGCGGCATCGTCAATCAGTAGTGGGCTGGCCCGCGGCGCTGATCCTTATTCAGGCAACCGATGTTCACCGTGATAGAGCATCTCCAGTGATTCCCTTTCCCGGACAATATGAAATTCGGTCCCATCGACCATGACCTCGGCGGGTCGCACGCGGGCATTGTAGTTCGAACTCATCACCGCCGCATACGCCCCGGCCGTCCGAACGGCCAGCAGATCATTTTCAGACACCTTGAGGGTGCGTTGCTTGCCCAGAAAATCACTGCTCTCACAAACGGGGCCGACGACATCGTAGAGCGCTGCTTGCGCCTTGGCGGTACGGTCGACCTCGACGATTTCCTGGTAGGCCTGATACAGCGCAGGGCGGATCAGGTCGTTCATCGCGGCATCCACGACACAGAAATTCGACACCTCGCCCTGCTTGAGATAGTTGACCCGGGTCAGCAGGATGCCGGCATTGCCGACAATCGCCCGGCCGGGCTCGATGGTCACCGGTCGGCGTTCATTGCGGTGGAGAAGCTGTTGTTGCAGGGTCCGCCAGTACTCACGGGGGCTTGGCGGCTGTTCATCGTGATAGCGCACACCCAGTCCGCCGCCGAAATCAATATGATCAATCACAATGTTTTTTTGTTCGAGGGACTCGACAAAATCAAGAACGCAGCTTAACGCATCGCGGTAGGGGGCGAGGTCGGTCAGTTGCGAACCGATATGACAGGCAACGCCCCTGATCACGATGTTGGGGTCTTTGGCCGCCTGCTGGTAGACCTGCATCGCCCGGGCCGGCGACAGGCCAAACTTGTTTTCCCTGAGGCCCGTTGAAATATAGGGATGGGTTTGGGGGTCGACATCGGGGTTGAGGCGAACCGAAACGGGCGCCGGCCGGCCGAGTTCGCCCGCGACCTGACTGATGAGTTGCAGTTCGCCTTCCGATTCGATATTAAAACCGCTGATCTGCGCGGCCAGCGCCTCGAGAATTTCCCATCGCTGCTTCCCGACACCGGAAAAAATGGTCCTGGCCGGGTCGCCGCCGGCCTTGAGCACCCGACGCAGTTCACCGCCCGACACGATATCGAATCCGGACCCGAGCCGCGCCAGCAGATTGAGAATCGCCAGATTGCCGTTGGCCTTGACCGCATAGCAGATGCGATGGGGATACTCGCCGAAGGCCTGGTCAAACGCATGCCAATGGCGTTCCAGCGTCGCCCTGGAATAAACATAACAGGGGGTGCCGACCGCAGCGGCAATGTCCTGCAGCGCCACCTCCTCGGCAAACAGGCGATTATTCTTGTATTCGAAATGATCCATTGGAACGGTCCGGGACCGGTCTCCCGGTCAATCTAAGGAGACGGTCGGTCAGGGGTCATCAGACACCGCAGCGTGTGTGCCACGATTATTCCGATGTCGTCTCTTGTTGTGACTCTGTCGCTTCGTTGGGCAGGTACAGCGGTCCCTTTTGACCGCATCCCGCCAGCACAAAAAACCCGACGAAGCAGATAAGCAGGACTTTTTTCATGGGACTCTTTCAGGTTCTGATTTGTTTTCAATCACCGATGATCTGATTCTAACCCGCTTTGGTCCCTCTTGCAGTGAGTATTTTTTTCGCACGGGCGACCTCGCGCCGGACCTGCTGCGGTGCGGTTCCCCCAACATGATTGCGTGCCGTCACTGACCCCGACAGGGTCAGGATGTCATAGACATCCGATTCAATCCGGTCACTGAACTGCCTGAGTGTCGTCAACGCCAGTTCCGTCAAGGGTTGTTCCTGGTCCATTGCGTAACGGACAATCTGGCCGACCACCTCATGCGCATCGCGAAACGCCAGCCCCTTTTTGACCAGATAATCGGCCAGGTCGGTCGCGGTGGCATACCCTTTGAGCGCGGTTGCGAACATCGTGTCACGGTGAACCCGGATGCCCGGCAGCATGGCGCTAAACACCTGCAGGCAAACCGAGACCGTCTGCAGCGTATCGAACAGCGGTTCCTTGTCTTCCTGATTGTCACGATTGTAGGACAACGGCTGGCCCTTCATCAGCATCAGCAACGTCATCAGGTTACCGCTGACCCGGCCGCACTTGCCCCGCGTCAACTCGGCCACGTCGGGATTTTTCTTCTGCGGCATGATGCTCGAACCAGTGCAAAAGGCCTCGCCCAGATCAACGAATCCAAAGGCATCGGACGACCAGAGAATGAGTTCCTCCGACATTCTCGACAAGTGGATCATCATCAACGCGGCATGGGCATTGAATTCGATCAAAAAATCGCGGTCGGACACGGCATCCAGCGAGTTTCGACAGACGCCGTCAAACCCCAGCTCGTGGGCGGTCATCAGCGGGTCGATCGGATAGCTGGTGCCCGCTAGGGCGGCCGCGCCCAACGGACAGTGATTGAGTCGGCGCCGACATTCCTGGAATCGGTCATGGTCGCGCTCCAGCATCTGATTCCATGCAAGCAGGTGGTGGCCGAAGGTCACCGGCTGTGCCGATTGCATGTGGGTATAACCCGGCATGATCGTTTCCGCCTCCTGCGCGGCCAACGTGACCAGTTCGAGCTGAAGGGCGGTCAGTTCCACACCCAGTTGATCCAGCTGTTCTCGCAGGTATAACCGGATGTCGGTCGCGACCTGGTCATTTCGCGAGCGCCCGGTGTGCAGCTTTTTCCCGACCTCCCCGATGCGTTCAGTCAGCTTCGCTTCGATGTTCATGTGGATATCTTCGAGCGATGTGGACCACTCAAATTGGTTGTTTTCGATCTCGCGTCGAATCTCATTCAGACCGTCCCTGATCTGCGTGAATTCGGCTTCACTCAATATCCCTTTGGCACTTAACATTCTCGCATGCGCTATCGAGCCCCGGATGTCCTGATCATAAAGACGCTTGTCATACCCGATCGAGGCCGAAAACTGCTCCATCAGTTCACTCGTCGTCATCGAAAAACGACCGCCCCACAGTTTCTTTTGTGTCATTTTGTAAAAAGTCTATCCCAGAGAATGGTTTTCATCGGTGTTTGAAAATCGAACCGGTAAATCTGACATCATGATGATTTATGCCCGCTCCCATTGTACCGGTTCACGACGGATTGACTGTGCCACAGGGAATAAGTAGATGCAGAAATTGGCTGAACAATGTTGACGTTTTTTGTTCGATAAAACTGCCCGCATTATCGGCTGCCTTTGGCAGATTCATTGGCTATCCTAATCGCTTTGGTCAACAGACCAACCGTTGTCGAAGGGTTACCGTAAGGGTCTCCTTCTTCCTCGCGGCGATTCATTAAGTTTTCTCCACGCCTCTCTGCCGATTCGACACGGGTTACCATGTCGTCGCAATTTGGAACTTTTCTTTTTCGATCATCATATTCTGGCCTGAGTCTCTTCAATTCCTTTTGCACTATAGTATGGTGATTAGGCCGATCATAATCTGTTTCATGCAGAATAAGCCAAAGTTCAAAGCACGGATTGGAACGTGCCACTCTAACATTATTAGCCTGACATAGACTGATTGCTTGATTGAAATTTGGATGTTCATCGCGGTCAAACACCACCCAAACCTCATCTTTTTCTTCGAACGAATTCTTTCTGTGTCGACTTGATTTGGTCAATCCTCTGGATTTTGCAAATTCAATGGCCTCCTTGGCAATAGTTACCGGAACTCCAATACCCGGTCTGGTTTCAACCGATATCAATGTGCCCGTCCAAATCTGCTTGAGGGCCACAAAGTATGACGGTTCAGTATTCTTGCCTTCACAAAACAGGGTAAATCGTCGTTTCGGCTCTCTTCGTGATTTTTGTCGTCGAATAGGCGGTATCTTGCGTCTTGCCATTCTTCTAAAATGATTCTTGGACCTGCACAATCATGTCATCACTTGGAAGTGCGCCAAACCGACCCTGTAAATACCCTAATTCGATATTATCACCCTTACGGGTTCGAATATCCGTGAGTGGATACAGCTCAGTCGCTCCCCCCGGTGTTTTTTCAGTGAACCAAAGCTGGTCGCGCCTAAGTGCTGAAGATCGCATCAAGTGAGTATCATGGGTTGTCGCAATAAGCTGTGCGCCTTTTCGGTTTATCTCCGGCAAACAAAATAACCTCATTACTGCTTCACTGGCAAAGGTATGTAGGCTGGCATCCACTTCGTCAATACATAGCAGGCGACCCTTGTCCAATGCCTGATATGCGAAACTGAGCACTACCAACAAGCGCCGCGTACCCGCACTTTCTGAATCTAGGTCAAAGTAAACGGGCTCTCCCTTACGGTTACGATGAGCTAGTTGAATGGCAACCTGTTCATCTTCTCCATCCGGTTCCATTCTTACAGGTACAGGGCCATCGGAGAGCCTTTCAAAAACAGCTTTGATCCCCCGACGTATTTCTCTGACTTCCTCCGGAATTTCGGTTTTCTTTTTTTGATAATCAATGACACCGGTATTGATCGAAGCCAAGAAATCAATCACTCGTGTATCTAGGACATCTCCGACAAACCGCGCCGACGCCTCGACGCCTCGTACATGAATCGACCTGGCCACCTTGATGGACTGAAAGTATTCGTATACTTTTGATAACTGTTCATGACCATTTTGGGCAGCTGCAGATAAAAACAGGCTATTGGGCCTAGTCAATCCGGCAATATTCTTGTTTTGTCCTTTTAATTCGCGCCCAAAGACGAATTCCTTGTTATGGCGCTCGAACATCATCCGGCGATGTGAAATGGGATAGGCGTACAGCCATTCCCTAACAAACACCTTATCGGTTGATTCAAAACCATAATGGTATCGAACCTCATCAACGATCAAGTCGATTTCAAATTTGGATGGGGCCTGTGACCCAGTCGAATCCAGCTTAAATGACTTACGTGGAATACCGCCGCCAGGTTCACCTCTGGTATGTGACCACAATACCAAATTCTTCATGGTTGCTATGGCATCCAACATATTGGATTTGCCCGATGCATTGGCACCGTAAACAACAATCGCGGGCAAGACGAAGCCGCTTGACACCGCTTTGCATTCGATGAGCCCCTCTCGTTGATCTCTCAATGAAGAGGCAGCGAATGACAATTCCTGCCTTTCGCAAATGGAAAGATGATTTTCGACCGCAAAGCGTAACAGCACTTGCCTGATCCTCTTAGGTCACTTGGATAACAAAATTATAGCATTATATGCAAATATTCCGTAAATTATCGCGAAATATGCAACATTCCATGTAAAATCATATCAATACTGCTACGGCTGCCTTCCCGCTAGACATCATGGTCAACCCAATACATGGATGCCGGGATGCTCGTTCGGTCATCAGCGCCTGCCCCCGGTATCGTGGTTGGTACGGTCGCTGTTCGGTGCTATCTGCACAGTGTCAACACGTCGGATGGCAGTCCGCCTAGAAGGATTCTGACAAACCCTGGCCCATTTTGTTGGATCGAGTATGCCTCCCGATTCTGCTGCGGTGGCGGTATCACAAATCAGTTCCCGGCGCATCATTGACGAGCATAGCGATTATCGGGTTTCCATGGTGTCAACCGGGCGATTCCTGATCACATGGACAGCCAGGTTGGTATCCAGGATAGGCTACAGCATCAAGGAGGCCTATCACAATGATTACCTGTCAACAACACTGGCGGCAAACGCTTAAATAAACAACTGATTGTTTTTATTATTATTTTCCAACTTTCATGCACTTTTTTGTGGGTTTCTCTTAAATAAAATCAGGCCCAAAACGGGAGATAACGGGCAAACCGACGGGAAGCGCCTACTCGCTCATCCAATTTAATCAGACCTGCCTCTGTAGCTGCGGCAATCACCTGAGAGACAACAACACTTTTGCCTTCCGGCAACCCGAAACGTGCGCGTAACGACTGGTTGGTCATTTGTTCCGACATAACCCTTTTCAATGCACAGTGTTGATAACATGCCCTGATTCGATCGCCGCGGTCCATTTGTCCGAAGTCCTTAGGACTATAGATCGTGACAATGGTGCGCTGGTGCCCAGCATGAAAATCAGGGGCAGGCAATTGATAGGCTTCTACTTCGTGTATGACCCTGTCGATTCCACTACTTTTCTCTTCACAGATACCCAACTGTCGCATGACTTTAGCCAGATTTTCGTTTCTAGATTCATAGCCATCGATAAAGCGGTTCACGGGTACAACCGGATCCCCGGGGTTTGATATCACCACCCGGTCTGTATATATCTCAACCATCATTGATGTACCGCCAACTGAAAAATCCTGATGGATCAGCGCGTTTGCTACCAGTTCGCGAATCGCTATTTCGGAGATCAGCTTTACCTCTTTTCGGATAGCTACTTCAACAACCTCATTCTGAGGTAGTTGTGACATCACAAAATGAACCAAACCCTGAAAGCCCACTGCGTATCCCTTGGTCCCAATCTGATCAAGTCGGGTGTTCAGTTTGGATGTCCCTGTATAGACCACCACTCTGGGTGCTTTTCGGACCAGATCGGGGAAATTCTCAAGCCGTTTCGCCAATAGCAACGCACTTAATCGATAGATCACATAGCCAGAGTTCTGATTGTCGATCAATCGATCATTCGTCAATTTCTCTATAACACCTGCCTGCTGCGTCGGGTAAGGAAGCTTGAGTAATTCAAAGTATGTCTGAGTATCCAGAAGGTCTACAACCGCTTGGCTGCTAAGGCCAGTCTTTGAGGGTTTTTCCAGCCAGCTAGGGTCTCCTTCCGAAAATATCTGACGCAAATGATCCTCACTCATCGGTTGTAACATCTGTCCTACTCGCATCAGATAGACCCCGTCCAGGTGATACGCAGTTCCACGGGGGCGAGATGGGATATCGAAGACCAATACCCGGCCATCTGGATGTTGCACTTCCTCAATATTAACGCGAAACCCGATGGCTTGAAAAAGCTTCTCTGCCATTGTCACTGGGTTACCAAAAGCCCTTGTGCCTACTACTCTCCGGGGTAGTTTATCAGTAACACCAAGCACAAGTTTTCCCCCGCCCTCGTTCGCGATTGCCACGCAGTATTTGTACGGTTTTTTATTATCAAACTGGGTCTTTGCTTCCTTGAACTCAAGCGTCTGGTATTCTGAAGGACTCTGACGCAAAAGGTCTATTTGCTCTGGTGTCATCATATCTGCCCCATTCTTGCCGTAGCCAAATCGGAATTAAGTCCATAAATTGTAGTGCACCATACATCGAACCTGTTCCATCTTTTGAGCAAGCCGCCCGATGTAGCCTTTTCTTAATAAGTGCCACTTGAACTCCGAAGTGCCACACTCAATACGGTGGCAGACTCCGTTGGTTTATGTTGGGAGACATCCTACCACGGGCCTATAGTCGATACTGTCGCGAGCCAACAAACTGCCTGGTTTCACAGATATAAAGGAGAAGTCGCCATAACGCCACCGACCATGTAGTGACAGAAGACCAGAGGGATGTGCGTTAACACAGTCCATGCGGATTGGGTGCAGCGTCATCTAATTTGGTGAAAGGCAGCGGATCACTGGATATATCTTCACCCTGAACAATTTTTGTGGGTTATCTCTGCTGAAAACCCGGTTTTCAGACTGATGCTGACATAGAATGACCCATCTCTCGACTAGAACCACCACACAGGGAATAGAATGGCCACTCAATCAATTATCGAAATACGCGAACACAGGGACAACATAAAAAATGCTTTGCGCACATTCCGCGCATCTGAATTTAAGGACAACTATGGAAATGAACAAGAATATACAGCACAAGGGATTCGTGCGACTGTTCAGTCAATACTAACGGATGTCACAGCACTTACCAAAGCACCTACAAAATTTATTCAAGAATCGACCTACGACGAGCGGAGACAACTTGCTGATCTTTTGTCCGAGGTGGATGCACACATAAAAATTGGAGCGTTAGCTCATCTAGTATCCACCATTGAAAAAATAAAGCCCATTCTCCGAAACATCGGTATTCGTCATTCGGATGAACGGATGGAAGCCTTTGATGAACATATAAACACACTACAAAAACAAGCCTCCAGCCTCTCTCAACATATCACCGATGTCGAAACTATAAAGTCGGATGCGACTGAATTGCAAAAGGAGATTGCAAGCATACATCAACATCTGACAGCAGTGTTGGAATCACTGGAATCACGAAATAAATCACTGACAGAAAAAATAGACTCAACTGAGGAAAAGCGGTTAGAACTATCTGGATTGCTTTCCGAAGACAAAGCCCGGTCTGAGGAAATAGAGCAGATTTTGGCAACTGCCAACAGTCAAAAAGCGGTTATAGAAACCTTTAGCAAGAACGTCGCAAAAAAGGGATCTCAGTTAGAAGATCAAGAACTCGCAACACAGCAATACAAGGAAAAACTGGAAGCATTCAGAGGTGATCATGAGAGTTACCTTTTGAAAGCGAAAGAGTTGATTAAAACTGCAAAGCTTGCCTTGGAGTACAAAACAGCAGAAGGTTTGAGTGCGGCATTTACCGAACAATATAACAAGGCGAACGACATCTGGCCAAAACGAGGTTGGCTCATTTTCTCTGTTATTTTTGTTGCAGTCTCAATATATATCGGTTTTGTACTGACAACAGGCGAAACTTTGGGCTGGGGAATGATCATTGGCAGACTCTCGCTCCTTCCTATACTCATCGCCGGAGCCTGGTTCTGTGCAGGGCAATATGTAAAGCAGCGGAACATTGCTGAAGACTATGCCTACAAGGCTGCACTTGCCAAATCCATTGTCGGGTTTTCCGATCAACTTTCGACAGACGGTAACAAAGGCGAAGATTACTCTTATTTCATGCAGCGTGTGCTTACTCAAATGCTTAATGATCCCCTTCGGAGACACTCACCGAAGGTCGCTGCCCGTTCCTGGTTGTCTGGACGCGATAAGGGAACCGATAACGATAAATAGAGAAAATGCCAGGCTCCAGGCTGTTCGAGCACGCATAACCCTGGGGCGTAGTGATTGTGAGGCAGCTGTCTACAAGCGGGTATTTCAACTGAAATATTGACAGAGGTGGAGCCCCTCAACTTCCAGACAAGGTTCATGATAGGGACTACCCACTAATTTTTTCGATTAGTCATAAAATCAAAAAAACCGTTACCAGAAATGTTCTATAGACCTATTCCAAGCAACCTGAAATCTTCGCGCTGTAGCGGTATTGGCCGGGCAAATGATTCGAACGATTCCGCCCTAGCAGACGGGGCAGAATGCGATTCTGGGCGTTTGTTCGTCAGACCGTCAAACAGACTACGAAAGCTGTGTGCCCGGTCACCCCTTGGCGAAGCGTTTGTGGCAGGAACGGGGCTTTCTGCCCGCCTCCCAATTGGTGGACACTTTCCCCTCCCCATCATAACTGAATAGTTACAATGAAATTTTTTCGCACAACATTGTCTGCGTTTTCTGTGAAATCTGGTGAAACCATTTGCCTTGAATTTGCACTTCCATCTTGACTTCTTTACTTGGATGACGATACCTGGACGGATCACCCGCAGACGCCAAGCATAGTTTAGGTTTCACAAAGTCGAGCACTTCAGGATGGAAATTGTGCCGGGATCCATGATGTGGAAGTAAAAGTGTCAAAACATGGTCCTGATAACCGCCATACGTACCTTTCCAGGCATCACGCACTTTTTTGACTTTCAATGTCGCATCACCAGTGCCGATCCAACCGACAAATCCTTCTGTATCGATCCAACCCAGGTAATCCCACATCCCAAGTATTTTATTGGGAAAGAAATCTGTTCCACATGAAATCCGATACCGCCACTCTTTTTCGGGCTTCAAAGGACCTGAATACAATGACATGGAAATACGGTTGTGATTCCGTGTTGCTCCGTTGGGAATTATCTCGTTGTAACATTCACGAAGGGATTCACGCTTATCCTTGTCTCGCAAGGCCTTCGCCAGCTGGTCAGACTCAATCGGATCTTCATCCGACAGCCCAAGTTTCTGCCTAATATTCGACAGAAAGTTGTTTTGCTTGGTTTGTGAGACGGGATCAACATGGGGCACCAGAACCCAGTTGAGGTCTGGATTCGAATTGGAAGCAGGAATCAACACGTGACCGGTCTTAATGCTCTGTTTTGAATCTGGTGTGTTGGAGGTGCGCGAACCCTGTCTAGGCAACTCAACATTAGTAGCACTGCCTTGGTGTTCCTCATCATTAGCTCCACCTTCGGGAGATTCCTCAACAAAAACAACCTCCTCGACACCCCTGCTTTTGAACCAATTGTCCGTGTCTATTACGGCTTCGATCAAGGAGACGGAAAGGATTCCGTCAAGTTCCGCTTGAATTAGATATAGGATTATCCCGTCTTCTTTGGCGTATGGGACATAAACCGTATTAACCTTGACCACGCTAAGCAACTGGTCGAGGCCATTGACATGGTCATTGTCCAAATGTGAGACAAATAGTGCATCCACTCGAGACGTTTGGGTTTTGTAGTGGTTGATTGCTTTGCACAAAGCACGCTGATTATCCGAACCGCAATCGTAAACGTAGTGAAACGTGCCGTCATTCTGACCATCGATTGCTGAAGGCCTTATTCTGCCCGCATGAAAACAACCTTGCCCTATCGGGTACTGTATTCGCGTAATTTCCAAGAACGTTTCCTCATGCTATTGAGTGATTAAAAAATATGCGATCGCCCTGTGATACCGCTCATTGTACCGTGTAATTCGATCCACTGAAAAAATCATTACATGGACTTGGCAACCGTTTCAGACAATACGCTCAGCCTGCACGACTATTCACGAGATCAACAAACAACTTGGCATGCATCACCTCGCACAGAGGCGATAGAATTACGCTGACAAAAGTCTCATGATGAGTTATCCGATATAGAAGATGCCGGTATACTTCGGTAGCCAGTGATGATAGCTTGAAAAACAAAAGCAACAACAGAACAACCACCATGAAATACCTTTCATCTTCATCTCAATCTTTTTGGGATTGGCAATTTACAATGCGTTCTGCTCCTTCTGGTTTGTGCCAAGCAGGTATCTGGGACTCGGGTCGTGCAGAAAACTGCCGGATTCGTGCACACCAGAATGCGGTCTCTGGATAGGAGGAGATATCCAAGCTACCGGATCACGGAAATCAGTTTCGATATTTCTGGACAAGATCAAATCGTGGGCATCCACCTTTCCTAGATGGGTAAGAGAGACAAAGACAGAACATAGATGAGCAGATTTGATCGAACGCATCAACCGGGGCTCAGCTTTCTGCTTTTCAATATCTTCCTGCCTTACATAAAACAGTTGAATTCAGGGTGGGGTAAGCAAGTTTCGGTGTGCTTGTGTGAAAGCTATAAAAAGGTTCCCAAATTTATACAGCGAGTCGTTAAGAATTGTCTCAAGTGATTAACAAAGATGAATACACCAACCAAACCCTCTTTTTCAATATCAGCAAAATATCTTGGACCGATATTCTGCCTTGATGGTGAACTAGCAAAGAATGGACAAAATCTCATCTTTGCAAGAAACGGCACAGGGAAGTCATTTTTGTCTCGGGCCTTTCGCTATCTTGATCTTCATCGCCAAGGTAAATCACTAGAGGATGCCGCCCGAAATTTAGTCTCCGATGAATCGCCAGCTGGGAAAGGAGATTTTACCTTCTCCCGAGGGACTGAAGTTATGGGTGAACTCAAACTAGGCAAGAACAATAACGAAGTCTCAGCAAACAACATGGGCACAATTTTTCATGTTTTCTCTGGAGACTTCGTCCAAGAGGAGCTCAGAGAGAAAGAATATAATTTGGATGGCAATATCCAAAATCAGATTACTGTTGACAGTACTAACATTGAACTGGAAGGTGCAAGAGAAGCAGTTGAAAATGCGATATCGGATGAGGCATCTGCAATTGATCAGCTAAAAAACAAATTCAGAGAAGAAATGCAATCTGAGCTTATTAATAAGGCAAAAATTAAAAAACAATTGAATGAATACAAGAATCTGGAAATTGATAGTACCCTGAACAATTTTCCTGAAAAACCTACAGACCCGGATCAGAGCTTTGCAGAAATTCTGCACGAATTAGACAATCTCAAGGCTATACCCTCAGAACCAACATATCCCCAAACCGTCGATGCAATTCCAATAACCGATCGCGCTATTGAGGACTTGGAAGAATCACTTATGAGGAAGACCTCTCCCTCAAGTGTTTCAGGCGATCTTAAGAAAAAGATTAATGCACATCATGATTTTTATAAAACTGGTATTGATATTCTCCAAGAAAACAAGGAAACATGTCCGTTCTATGAACAAGGGATTACTTCATCTGATCCAAAAGTACTTATTCAAGCTTATATGCAATACTTTGCGGACGAAGAAGAAAAACATAAAAATGAACTTAGAAATATTTCATCCAATTTCAACCATATTGAGGAAAAATTAACTCGGTTAGATACTCAACTGACTCGACAGAAGTTGGACTTTGATTCACTGAAAATATACTTGCCTTCCCAAAAGGACAATGAATTAGATGATGCCAGCACTTTGATAGAACTGGTTAAAGGTCTGATCACAAAAATTAATGATTTGATCAGGCAAAAAACAGAGGACTTGTCAAATCAGCGCTCTATTCCAGAGGACAATTTACCTGATAAGTTAATGGCCCTGAACAAGGTAGTTCAAGGAAACAACGAGAAAGCTTGTTCTCTTATTTCAGCTATTGAGAAGGCAGATCATGAACGTCTTGCTTTACATCGAAAAGCTTGCGTTGTATTTGAACGTGAATTTGTCATTAACAATTGGACGGATATTGAGACATTATCATCTCTGCAGTTGGATACAAAACAGAAAAAACATGACCTAAATGCCCTAGAACAATCTGGACCGTCAACAGATGCACGGTCCCGTGTGGCCGACACATTTGAACTTTTATTATGTGAATTCTTTGGCACCAAATATGTATTCGACAAAGAAAAATTCATCCTGAAACGGGGCGGTAACGTGATGTTGCGCGGACCACATAGAACGCTAAGTGATGGGGAAAAGACAGCAATTGCATTTTGCTATTTCATCGCATGTATCCATCTTAAGGTCAATGCAAATAGTGACTATAAGAAGCTGTTTTTTGTTTTTGATGATCCTGTCACTTCGATGTCATATGAATATGTATTTACTATTGCCCAGACGCTTAAAAATCTGAACATCTCCGATAATGGACAAGTATCTCTAAATTCAGGATTAATTGATGGAAATAAATATTGGCGCCCGAAACTATTAGTTCTTACACATAGCAGTTACTTTTTCAATATTTCCTTAACGAACAAGGTTGTGGAACGCAATGCGGCTTTCGCTCTGTCTGCTGAAACTAAAAGGCACATTATCAAACCCCTGAATAATTATGTGGCTCCATTCCAAGCGCAGCTACAGGATATCAAAGATATCGTTGATGGGAATGAGCCTGATCACACAACAGCAAATGTCATCCGATCCATCTTGGAAGCTATCGGGCGATTCTGTCGTCCAGATAAATCAGACAGCCTCACTGAATTTATAAAATATTTGTCTAGTGAAAATGATATTAGTATTAAGAGCGCCTTGATCAATTCACTAAGCCATGGATCCTATTATGAAGAAATACCGGATCCTCAAGATTTAAAGGATGCTTGCCAAGAAACGATTCAGGTGGTAGAGAAGTATGCACCTGGCCAATTAGAGATACTGCACTGAAATTTGTGTGTCTATAGATGCTTTGTGGGGAAACATTTGATTCCTGAACTGTCAGGTGAATAAACCGACCCAGTAGCTCATAAATCATGAGAATTTAGTTCAATCGGTTCAAGTTCCGGTATTGATGTTCCAGTTGGCGCAACGCCCAAACTTTCGAAATTCCGTGCTGCTGATAATACATGTCCCTTGAGAATCCAACATCTTTGTTGAATTTGTCTACTGTTTGGCAAAGAAAACACCCGAGAGCGCCCATGAGCCCCTGAAATCTTTATCCGAACGAACAAGTCACTGGCATAATGTGTGCTCATATCAATTTCTACAACTGTTACAAAGGTTGGCACTAACGAGCACGATGCTTAAGGGTTGAGCAGAACCCACTCCGTGCGTGGTTACGATATGCTGGCAGTTGAAAGAGAAATACAACCGCTGGCTGGCACTCAACGCTTGTATAGTTGGTTATCGCCAAGACCCAAAAGAACTGATGTTTGGAGCAGTCAAGGAAAACACTCTGGCATGATCGAACTGAGTTACTGCGAGAATTCGAGAAAATGAGCTTTGTCGGCCAAGAGACCCCAGAACAGATGACAGTGGATCGAGGAGGGACGCATCATTCTGTCGCGCTAAACGACCTTCCGGTCCTTAGCAGACCACTGACAAAACGAACGGTGTATGTGGTCATGAGCTTGGTAGATCCGTTGTCTGGCAGAATTGCGGAGTACTTGGTGACCTTCCATCTTCTTCAGCCAGTTCCGTTCTCCCCAGTTGCACCAGACCAGTACTTGGCGCGTGTCTGTTAGGTAGCGCCGAAGAAGATCGGCACGGACGTACAAAAGCCTGTGCTGATCTCCGTTCGACCCATCTCCGGCCTCTCGATAGAGAGTCCCGGGTTTTCCCTTCGAGTCATAGAAATCGATCTCGCGATTCTTGCTCGCTAGACGAAGACGCTGAATCAAGCTCGGGGCAGGAAGATTGAAACCCGAGAAATCGTTGTGCGAAGAATGATAAGGCTCCCAGCCAAAGTCAACATACGGGATCTCGAGACGGATGCCGGGAACGTGCCGTGTTTTCTGGATCGGGGCGCGTTGTTTGAAAAATGAACTGCCTGTCTCCTTTTCTTCACCAGGCTTCGACCCTTTCGCGACGGCAACAGATGGAGTATTCTCTTTCGGATACACGCACACGTATCGATCGAACGCTCCCCTGATTTGTCGACGATATTGACCATTGCTCTGGCAGAGGAACCGCGCATAGTTCTGACGACGTCCGGCTTCACCCGCGTAGAGATAGTGTTCAGTGGCTCCTTGCGGGATCGTGCTAATTCTGGGATGTCCCACCGCAAGAAACTTCTCTTTGAAACTGCACACATCCCTGCGCGCGATGAACACTCCGCGCAAGAAAGCAAAGAGCTCTCGATCGTGACTCCCATCGACTCCACGAATATACCCTTGCACAAGCACCCACTCACCTTGGTGTCCGTTGATCTCCGGGACCACGAGCAACGGATGCCAATTCGGTGTAAATCCCCCCTCGACCCAAGCGTTGGTAGCAACACACGGATCACCAAACAGATCCGGAATTGGTGGCGTCCAGTGAGGTGGACGCTTTGGAAAACTTGGATCAACTCCGCAATCGGGTGTTCTCTCCTCGATTCCCCAATCCGGTAGCTTTCCCTCGGCCTCACGTTCGCCCCACATCTCGTAATAGGCAATCCACGAGTATTTCTTGCCGTACCGGTCCACCTTCTCTTGGTTGCGTGCATTCCATGACACACTACCGATTTCGGCATCAACAGCTTTGAACCGTTCTGCTCGGCACCCCAGGTCGAACATGCGTCGCTCGACCTTTGCGAGGACTTGGACGTAATCTGGGTTTTCGTTGTCATAGTTAGCCCGGCTGGGGAGCAAGCGTCCGATCGTGTAGTTGCCGAAATCCATTTCAATGGCATGATCAATGGCTTCTTTCACAGTCGGATCAGGTATACCGTCACTCGCAAATGTCGACAGCGTGTTCGGAAACGGTGCAGCAAGATTCCGGTCAGCGGTTTTGGGTAGCGCAACACAACTCACGCGCTGGGCGATCTCGATGATGCCGAGCGTATAGTCTCGCATCAGGGTATGGTGGGTGGCGTGACGCGCACTGGGTCCGAACATCTTTCGATAGAGGGTTTCCGCCAGATCTCCGAGTAGAGGTCGAAATGTTGGTGCCGCCTCCGAGTCCACCAAGGACAAGGTCGTCCCGTACGCCGCTGCCAACATGCGTTCCGGTACATAAGGATCATTGAATCCAAGGCTAGTCACGACGTGGGTGAAAAGCACTTTGGGAAACCTTTCGCCAATCAATACAAGTGCCTTTGTCGCTAGGTCTCGGTCACTTCGAACAACCGTTGTAAGAACCAGGGAGAGCAATACAACAAGTGCCGTTGCAGAGTGCTGTTTCATGTTCGTCGCGTCGAGTTTCTCCGCCCAGGTCAGTAGACGATGAATGGTCGGCGACGCATACCGTCGCCGAAGGTATTCGGACCACTGAAGATCACGATCAGGCATCCGATAGCGCGCCAGAAAATCATACAGACGACGCGCGTGGTACGGGTGCTTTGGCTTGGTCGAGACCGCAGCCAATGCGTCAACCATTCGTTGCCACACCCTCTGCGATCCGGCGGTCAGATATTGATTGACGACAACTCCTGTGCCCTCGGTAAACGCAGCAGGATCACGCCAAAACATCCCTTCGATGAACGGGTTGAAGTATGCATTCAAATTCCGGGCCCTTTTGGGCAACACGAAGAACAGTTCACACTGCTCCGGTGGAAGTCGCTTCCTCACGCGCTCCGGAAACTCGGTAATCAGCGCCTGCGCCCAGCCCGGCTCTGCATATTGTGGGTGGTGTCGATTTGAAACCCGGAAGATTCGCGCGAGCGGCGATTTGCCCGTGAAGCTTCGCTTTATCGTTACTGCCGAGGAAACATCAAGATACATCTTTAGCAAATGCCGTGCAACCAAGTGGTCGCTGAATCGTTGATAGGGCAGCCGAAAGACAATCCGGGATTTGGACCCGGATTTCGTCGAGTACCAGATAGCGTCCTCTTCGATAAGCCCGTTTGTCCGTAGCTCTTCAAGGAGTTGGCACCGCTGTGCTGGTCTCAATGCCGGGTAGTTGGCGGCGATGATGCGGTCAGCCTCCGATGGACGAACATAGTTGCGCCGCTTCTTCGCCATGATCGAAGCAAAGCCAGCTCTATGATCGCTTCCCTTCAGCACTTCCCAGCACCCTTTGACCCCCAGACCATATTGGCATTCAATCGGCTGGCCAATACGATTGACGAACGACTCGAGAACATAAGTCATTCCCTTTTGACCCGAGGCTATACCTGCAAACCTCCGTGCCAATTTCTTGCCTGTAAGACTTTGGAGTGATTGGCAGATCAGCTTCAGTGTGAGCGGTCGCGAGAATTCGCTGTCCAACAGCGGCACTTCAGATAAAGGCAGATTGTAGTACCCGAAGAAGGCGGCCTGCGCGTCGAATTGCTGATCGCCGAAACCTTGGTGTATGACCTGATGAAATTTTTCCAAATCTTTCTGCTTGATGGCGATGGACTCAAACGGTGTCCGGCACGTGACGATCAAACCAATGTTCGGACGATCGGCAACGAGTGCTCGAAGAGTGGTAACAGCTGCTTGCCATTCACGACGATGACCTTCGTTTACACCGTCCAGAATGACGATCGATCGCCCTGTGGTCTCGTTCGCCAACTCTTCAAGCTGATCGAATACATCAGCTACTGTACGTCCTGTTTCAATCCGGGAACAGATTTCTGCAACAACGCTGCCTTGGAAGTTCTTGGCCAGAACAAGAACCGTGGCTTGATTGCGACCGATTCGGACTTGCGTGAAATCGCACAGCAGATGTGTCTTTCCCGTGCCCCATTCGCCACTGACCAAGAGGTTCGGATCAAACAGGACTTTGAATGCCGGACTCTTGATGTACTCTTTCTCATTCTGCACAATGTCCAAACAGCGACCGATGGTGTGCATGTTGTCGCGGATAGTGCCTCGTTCAGACGAGCACCCGGTATCTTGGTCGACCGGCTGCAGCTCGGCCTCCTCCGCACGCCAGTGATCGCTATCCGTCAATAGATCGGACTCAATGCCAGAGAGAATATCCGACCACTCTGTTGCTGCACCTGCTTCGCATGCGCGCAGTCGGTTCATCATCGGTGACAAGAAAGAACGGGCATAGTCCACCCGCTGCTGAAGTACGTCGGGGTTCTGGCTGCAGTGCTTGGCACGGCCCCAAGCCTCGGAAAATGCATCGAGCACCGCCTGAAATCTCGCACGAGCACCTGTTCCGCAGGCGACATTCTCAATCGTGGTGAAGAGTGATTCGATCCTGAGATTCGGCGCGTGGGGATCGACTCCGGGTGTATATCTATGCCCGGCTTGCCGGATCTGGTCTTGGCTGAGCGCAGCCAGTGCCGCGAAAAACGAGTCGTGAGATGGAGATGTCAAAATTCGGGTACAGATCAGGTCTGCACGAGTTGTGTGCTAAAAGCGGATAACTTGGGTTTGGAGAAGAGATTGTATCTTGAACGATGGCATCAGGCCCTGAAATTGATTGTTGAAAATCCCGCAAAGCAAGCGTTCGCACCAAGCTCTTCCTCTATCCGGAGCAGTTGATTGTATTTGCAGCTCCTGTCTGATCTGGACAATGAACCGGTCTTGATTTGTCCACACCCCACCGCAACTGACAAATCAGCAATGATGGTATCTTCCGTCTCTCCCGAACGATGGGACATCACCACTGAATACCCCGATTCCTTTGCTTCTTGAATCACCGCCAATGTCTCAGTCAGTGGCCCGACCAATACAGCCGTTTTTTCAGATGCACTTACGCTTCAACCGTTGGATTGCCCCGGCTGTCCAGTATTTCTCTTCCCCGTATTTTGACGATTATGGACATGTATCTACGCTTATTCAAAGTGGATTGGATTAATTTACTGCAGACATCTCATTTCGTATGCGAGCTTTGCGTAGTCCATGGTTAGACAACGAGTAAAATCAGGGGCCAGATAAAAAATCTTTTGATCTACGACAGTTCGTTTAACCTACAATGGCTTTTATTGAGCAGGTCACGATGCTCATCCCGAAATTCTCCGTTCCTTGCGGTTGTATACAGCGCTCCATTTGGGTTTGAAATTATTTTTGGGTCAGTAATATCTTTTTGCAATTTTCGATCATTAGTGTATACGAGACGTGCTTTGCTGACGACGGCCAGGGCCAGTATATGGACGTCATTAGACCTGATATTTTTGTGTGCAGAAAGGTTTTGGGCACAATTAACGATATCTGCTCCCTTTATTTGCTTAACCCGACCTTCTAATCTTCGTGCCTCCAAAAACCACCTCTTGAAATGATTGTTTCTCTGGAGTTCTTGCAGATTCTTCCCTCCTATGACAAGCATCCCTCGTTTTCCCTCCAACCATTCCCTGAATTTGATCCCTGCTGCGGTTCGTTTCCGTCCAAAAACTTCGAATGTGACATTTGCATCGATGATGGCGCACATCAGAACTCAATCACTCGCTTCAGTTCATTCGCAAAGAAACGCCTGTAGCCGTCCGGTGCATCCAAAATGTTGCCTTCCTCATCAGTTTTTATTGAGGAAATCGAGACAGCTTGACCCTTTCTTTGAAAAAAAAGAATTGAAACATCCTCCGCTTTCAACTCAGTTTGCTTGTCTCGAATATCAAGCAAAATCCGATCCAGGATATAGTCGCTGTGAGTTTCTATGATTAGCTGGCGCCCCAAAGCAGCGGTTTGGCAAAAAAGGCTGCCCAAAGCAGCTTGTGCACTCGGATGAAGATGTACTTCTGGTTGTTGGGACAAAAACAGAGAGGGGCCATCGGGGCGTAACAGTTCAGCCATGACTGGAAGGACCTGGCTGACGCCATATCCAACATCAATCAAATTACGTCCTCTTCCATTCTTCATTTGAATTTCTAATTGAAACGGCCCCCCTTCTGCATCCCCCAATTTTTTCACATCAATGGCGTGGAACAAACCAGACTCACGACCAAAACGGTCAAGCTTTCGTTTCAGGTTTTTCCATTCATCGCGGTCTCCAGACAGGTTTGCGAAATAAGTGGGCACATACCTCCCTTCTGGATCTGGTGATGGCTTAATCGGATCATACGTTCTGCGCGGACTGGAACGAGTCGGCGCGCTTGCGAAAGGTTTGTCTATGGCATGAAAAATGATAAACAGCTCCAGGACTTGGCGAACACGCGCATAATCCCCTTCATCTGGGGACGATTGATTTTCCTTAAGATTGTCTGTCTCGGCATCGTGATCGTATAGCAATACCTGATGAATCCAATGCACGGAGGGGATTGGGGTGAGTCGTGTCGGTCGATACTTCTGTTTTGTGTGGACACGCCAGGCCCGATTTGCTATGCCAAAATCTATCGTCGACTCGCCACCTCCCTGACCCGGCGCTTCGATCCATACATCACCCGCCTTTAATGAAATTACAGCCGGATAATCGGCTCCACGTGAATCAAAGGTAACGTCAAACTCAAAAGAAGCGTTTTCCAGGGTCCTTGTAAAGCCAATTTTGAACGAAGCAGGGTCTTGGCCTTTACTAGCATTGTGCACGATATCTGAAAAACCACCGAGGTCATCGGGGGTTGCACGGAAATCCAGAGCACTGGGCTCGAAGGCAACATTCCAGACTGCCCGCAAGGCGGCAAGGAGCGACGTTTTTCCGGTACTGTTGTCACCTATGAGCAACGTGAGCGGCGCCAAGCGTGCAGATTGTGTTGTCTGGAAACAACGAAAATTCTGCAACCGGATCTCTTGGAGCGGGCCCGTTTTCATTCCTTTTGTAATCAGTTGACTGAATATGGGATCATACCAGTTTTCAGATTGCTGTCCGAATAGAATTGATGCGATGGCATATCTTCGTACCTGTTCAAGAAACCGACTGGTCAGACCGGCTTGGTTCATTAGCCCTCTGGCAATCGTTCAGACCACCGTAGGGATCAGACCATGTGATTGGTATCTACTTGATTGAGCAATGTGTGAACCCCTATACATTACATATTCCTTATCAACGATATTGCAAAACGCAAATGCAACCGTGTGGAGAGCAAATGATCTGTCCTAATTATCAATACGAAAAACATTTGTCGTGTACAATATCTACTGAGAAAAGACGCTGTGTTCAAGTCTATTCGTTACACTCGCTACCGTGGGTTTGACCAAGTCAAACACGCAATGGGCTCAACCGTGAAATAGCGAAATGTCTTACGTGACATTCCCAAAAACTTGAGGAATTCTGTTTTCTGAACCCGGGGCTGGAGTCTGGTTTTAACCAGACAGATGGGCCTACTACAGTGGAAATGGGTAGTTCATCATGAAGTAAAAAGAACAGCATTCCCGGGGCCGAATCAACACATGATCACTGGCTGGGAATGACGTTTTCTGAGCTATTTTGATGCTCTACGTGAGCGGGTTCCACCCTAGATTTACTGTAACGATGTTGCAATTCACGGCTTGATCGGTGACATCAGAGATTTATTTGGACTTCAGCCACAAAGACTCATGAGTTCGGGAACAAAGAATATTTTTGTTAGTCATCGACAAGAAGACGAAACAAAAATCCGTACTCTGAAGTCTATCCTGCGTGCTGCCGGCCAAAATGTTAGGGATAGTTCTGTCTATAGTGGCAAGGGAAACCGGGCACGAAATGAAAGCTACATCAAGCACCTTCTGGCGCGGCGAATCCGCTGGGCGGGGGTACTGGTTGTTATCGTATCAAAAGACACACGTCTGTCCAAATGGGTAAACTGGGAAATCGCCCATGCAAAAAGAACCGATACACGTATCGTCGGTGTTTGGGCAGATGACCAGTCGATTTGTCGGGTGCCTGCAGAACTCCGTAAACATGCCGATGCCATGGTGCCGTGGGACGGTAGCAAGGTGCGCGACGCAATCAATGGTAAAATTGAAGGGTGGTACGATCCGTATGGTGTGCCTTTGCCGATCTGTGATCTTCCAGACGTTCAGTGTAATTGAGAACATAAAAATGATCCGCGCCTACATTGTTGAACACGACATTGGATTTGCACCGAACCCGTTTTATGGTGTGTGTACCTTAGCGACATGCAAGCCGGAGACCCGCAAGCATGCTGTCATCGGAGACTGGATAGTCGGTGTGGGCTCTGTTGCTGATGGCATCCGTAGTCGAATGGTGTTTGCGATGCAGGTCGAAGAAAAAATCACTTTTCATCAGTATTGGCTCGATGATCGGTTTCAGATGAAGAAACCGAAGTTCTTCGGCAGTCTCAAGCAAGCCCAGGGCGATAACGTATACCACCAGAAAGATGGTATCTGGAGACAAGAACGCTCGCGCCACACGCACACCAAAGCTCAGGTCACTAACAGGCATAAGGAGCGGGACACCAAATGGTGCGAGGTTCTGATCTCAAATAGGTTTGTGTATTACGGGGCTGACGCGATCGCGCTGCCGACTAAGTTCGCTGATGCCGATGGACGTAGACTTCGGCTGGATGGGTCTGGTGCACCGAAAGGTGGGCTTCAGCGTTCGGCCAACTTTGATGACTCGACTCTAACAGCACGATTCGTCAAATGGCTTGAGGATACAGATCTGTGGGGTTGCGTGGGGGAACCGTGCGAGTGGCGTAAACAAAACGAAATCACGACAATGTTAGAGGAGAAAACATTCACGGATCCCTAACAATTTTGTTCTTTGCCGGGTGATCGGCATTGCGCTGACTAAGGGCCTATAGAATAGTCGTCGTTTCGTATATGGCAGATAATCACCAATGAAGATGCAATAGGATGAAGGTGTATGATTTCGAATAGGAGTCGGTCACCTGAAGTAAAACCCTATCGCCAGAACGGAAAACGGGCGACGGTAGTTTTTGTCCATGGTTTCACTGGTAACGCTAGCACGACCTGGGATATATTCATCCGTACCCTCCTGGGAGATAATCGGTTGAGCGAGTGGGATGTCTACAGCATTGGTTACAGTTCCCGGTTTGCCATAGATCTGCCGATTTGGGAAACAGACCCCCAACTTGATGTCTGCGCGACAGGTTTTCGTACCAAGCTAACCCATCCTCCTCTGAACAAGTATGATGCCGTTGCTATCGTCGCTCATAGCATGGGGGGGCTGGTGGTTCAGCGTGCACTGTTGGATGACTTGTCGGCCCGCGAGAAGGTCAGTCATGTTGTGCTCTTTGGGGCCCCAAGCGGTGGGCTGAAGAAGGCTTGGTTTGTCTGCTTGTTGAAAAAGCAAATGGCAGATATATCGAAAGGCGGGGAGTTTATTCATAAATTGCGGGATGACTGGAATTCGCAGTTTGGATGCGGCACACCGTTCGCCTTCAAGGCGGTGGCCGGATCCGAGGACGGTTTCGTACCGGCAGAGTCTAGCTTGATGGTGTTTGAAGACCAGCAACGCGAAGCCGTTCCTGGCAATCATAGAGATATTGTGTATCCAACGACCACTTGCCATCCCTCATACGAGGTTTTGTTCAAAGTCTTGAGTGGTAGTGGCGCTGTGCGGAGCGCCTCAGAATCGGCACGCTTGGCGGTGGAAACCCGACACTATCAGCATGCTGTCCGTGTTCTCAAGCCTGAAGTTTCTCGCCTGGACTCTGATGCGGCCGTGACGTTGTCACTGGCTCTGGAGAGCTTAGGAAGACATGACGAAGCGATGAAGGTCGTCCAAGAGCATGTCAAAACTGGTCGGGCCACACTGGATGTTATCGGCGTGCTCGCAGGTCGGTTGAAGCGTCGTTGGCGGTTCTTCCGGGCCCTGGAAGACTACGATCAGTCATTGAAATTGTATCAGTCAGGTCTAAGAAAAGCCGTAGGAACTGGCAACCTCGAACAGGCCTGCTATCACGGAATCAACGTTGCATTCCTGAAGTTGATGCGGGGACCGGAGCATGAGAGTGTCTGCGAGGAAGCACGTGCGGCAGCCAGAGTGGCGCTTGCGTATGCGACTGATGCGCCTGAGACTTTCTGGAGCCTCTCGACCATCGGCGAGGCCTCGTTGATATTGGACGATATGGGCAGGGCAATTGCTGCTTATCGCCGTGCCAAGAACATGACCAATTCGATTCGGGCCCAGCACTCAATGTTTACCCAAGCGTTTCAAGTTGCCGGCCGAATTTACGGCGAAGTGGGATTCGTGGCCATCCAAGAAATATTTGAAGGAATCGGGGATGCTAGAACCACGAACTCACACGGGGGAGAACGGCCATGACGCTTGATCGTCCATTTTGCTTTGTCATCATGGGATTTGGGTTAAAGACCGACTTTGAGACCGGCCGAACACTCGATCTCAATGCCACCTACGAAGCAATCATCGAACCGGCAGTAACGGAAGCAGGCCTCCGTTGTGTGCGCGCGGACGAGATTATCCACTCGGGTGTGATCGATGCAATACTGTACGAGACACTCTACCGTGCCGATTTGGTTGTCGCGGATATCTCCACCGGCAATGTGAACGCGGTCTATGAGTTGGGTGTGCGTCATGCGCTTCGCCCTTACTCGACAATCATCATGAAGGAAAAGGAGGGTCGACTTCATTTCGACCTCGATCATGTGAATACGTTTCAGTACCAGCATCTCGGAGAGGACATCGGTGCTCGAGAGGCGGTGCGCGCCAAGAAAGCGCTGTTGAAACTCATCCAATCGGTAATGGCTGCCAAATCTACCGATAGCCCTGTGTATCAGGGGCTACCGAAGCTGAAACAGCCGAGATTCAGCGACGAGGAAATCGAAAAATTTGTCGTTGATTCCGAGGCCCATGAACAAAGGCTCTCGACGCAGATCAAGGTTGGCAAGCAGGCCAGTGCAGACAGCCGCCACACCGCTGCAGCAGCTGCATACAAGATCGCTCACACATTAAGCCCGGATGAACCCTTCTTTGTCCAGCAATGGGCATTGGCTGTCTATAAATCGAAGAGTCCGAACGAAGAAGCCGCCTTGTTGGAGGGCTTGAAAATCATCATGGCCTTGCAGCCAGACACATCCAACGACCCGGAGACACTAGGGATCACTGGCGCTATCTACAAAAGGCTCTGGCTTCTGAAGCAAGATTGTGAGGCTCTTGACAAGGCAATCGCCTACTACAGGCGGGGCTTTGAAATCCGTCGAGACTACTACAACGGCGAGAACCTCGCGACATGCCTTGGCTTTCGAGCCAAGATTCAACCCGATCCGTCAGAAGAAAACTATGATCGAATGACGGCCTCTAAAGTGCACCGGTCCCTTGTTGCTATCCTTACAGAAACCGTGTCAGCAGAGTCATTCAAAGATCGATCAGATCGCAAATGGATATTTGCAACTCTCGCCAACTGCAACTTTGCGATAGGTGATATGGAGAACGGTATTCATTACGAAAATCTGTTTCGAAGTGAACAGCCGGCAGCTTGGGAAATCGAAACCTATGAGACCGGCAAAATGGCTGCACTCAACCAGTCATGATTGAAGCAGCACCTCGCACCATGCTTCTTAACTCGAAGAGGTTATGGCTGTGCCCTGTAAACCACACTGTAAGTATGAAGCATGATCAACATCGGTGAACACGGACCAAGCAAATCAGAAGGATTGGACAATGAGCACTGAACTGGTAACGACTGAGGTTTATGACACGTATTGGCGCTTCGCCGCTAGGCGTCAAGCAGTCTATTTTCGTCGACTGACCGACCCTTTCGGACCTTGGAGTGCTGACCCTGTCCTTAATACGTATCGCTTCACGAATGTATATCGCATTACGGACCGCGTAAGCCAATACCTGGTTCGAAATATTCAGTACGCCCCCGCACGTCCTCAAACGCCAACAGAAGTCTTTTTCAGAACCATTTTGTTCAAGATGTTCAATCGCATTGAAACATGGGAAGCTCTTGAGCGGGAGTTGGGCCCAATCAGTTGGAAAGGAACCCGACTTGATCGGATTTCTCGTGTGCTTGACCGGCAGTTTCGAAAGGGCGGGCGGGTCTACTCCGCCGCTTATATCATGCCTTCTCCGGCCTTTGGGCATCATCGCAAACACTCGAATCATTTGGCATTGCTGAACCAGATGATGCAAGATGGGCTTCCTGACCGGTTAGCATCAACTCAAAGCCTTAAGGCGGTGTATGACATGATTTTGACATATCCAGGGGTAGGACCATTTCTCGCGTTCCAATATTGTATCGATTTGAACTACTCCATCCTGATGAATCACAGTGAGGCAGATTTCGTTGTTGCGGGCCCGGGTGCATTAGATGGGATCGCGAAATGCTTCACTAATGCACAATCCCATGACCCGAGCACGATCATTCATTGGATGGTGGAGCGTCAGGATGACGAATTCGACCGCCTTAACCTCCGATTCAATCGTCTGTTTGGGCGGAAACTGCAACCGATTGATTGCCAGAACATCTTCTGCGAACTCTCAAAATATGCACGCGTCACACATCCGGATGTGCCTGGAAAATCCGGGCGAAAGCGGATCAAACAACGCTATAAACCAAGAGCTAGAGCATCACTGGAGTCACCCTATTTCCCACCGAAATGGGGGCTGGATACCAGTCAATCAGTCGAAGTGAGTCCAGTGATGAAGAATTCCGGCCAAATGTCTTTGTTTTAGAAAGTGCAGTTGCCGTTTCATGACTCATCGCAAACTCCGATAATGCATGACGAAGACCCGTTCGTATTTTCCGAAATAGTGATACGAAGTTCTACAACGCCCTGGTCCACATGGCCTGGCGTACACGGCCTTGTGGTTTGGGATAACAAGGCCCAATGGCCTCGGCTAACCATGGAATGATCTTTCCCCTGTCATCTGACAAATGCTTCTTACGTGTTGTTTTCTGTATTGGTTGCAGCGGAAATCGGAAAGAGTGGACGGACACAGGTAAACAAATCATCGTTAAAACTTCGTTGCAGAGTCTGACGATTGGAGCAAATTAATCAGAAGCTCCTCAGTCCGTACACTGTGTCTATTTGAATTTGATTTAGAGAAACAAGATGCTAGTAAGTGAATATTTGGAAATCGTGAAAAACACGGAACAGTTTTCCAATTACGATATCGAAATCCGAAAACAAATTACTCTTTACGGTTTAGTGGGAGAGATTGGCTCCCTTACGTCAGCGGTCAAGAAAATCATGCTCGCTAAATACGAGAATGCCCCAAATGATGAAATAACCGAAGAACTAGGCGATGTTTTCTGGTATCTGTTCAATTTGACAATAATTTTAGACATTAATAAAACGGACAATATTTTAAAACAAGATATTGTGCACATAAAAAAAGAAGTGACCGAACCAAGTGATAGGGGAGAACGGATTCGCAATGCCTTGGTGGCACTTGATGGTGAACGTCTTTTGAACTTTAAATCTGAAGCGGAAAAATTTTTATCACTAAAAGCCGCAACTTTTGATCAATACCAGCAGACCGCCTACTTAACTGCCCGAACAAAAGGACATGTATTGAATGACGTATGCTTGGCTGTATTGTGGCAGTTGGGGGCAGAGTTGCTTCGTAAATTTGCAATGCCCCCTTTGGAATTGGGTATCAATACAAATATCACACCACGTGACACACAAATTGTCATCGGGGAAATCGCCTGGCATTTGGCCGCAATCGCCAGTGTTCATGATTTGAAGCTCGACGAGATCATTGAAAAAAATGTAGGAAAAGCACGTTTTCGATCTTGCACCGAAAATCCAACTGGATATTATGATCAGGAATATCCTGCTGAAGAGCATTTACCCCGCAAATTTGAGATAACATTTGTAAGTCCTAGCTCTAAACGCGCAAGAATGTATTATCAGGGACATTCCCTTGGTGATGACCTGACCGATAATTCGCACTATGAGGACGGATATCGGTTTCATGACGTCATGCATCTCGCGAATGCGGCGTGCTTGCGATGGTCTCCGGTATTACGTAGGTTGCTAAAAAAGAAACGGAAGTCTTGTCCCAAAACGGATGAGGTTGAAGACGGGGCAAGAGCAGCTATTGTGGAGGAATTGGTGATCAAAGCCATTCATACCGAAGGTAACAGGCTCCGGCCAAATACAGAAGACACCAACTCTCGATTATTTCCCCAAAAGGGCCACATCACCTTTCGCTTGATAAAAACACTTGTAGAATATGTAAAGGGATTGGAAGTAGCGAATAGCCAGGAATGGCAGTGGAGAGAAGCAATATTTCAAGGTGCTGGCATGTATCACAAGCTACGCCAAGAGGGGCAAGGCACTGTCACCGTGGACTTGGAAAAACGCTCCTTGTCTTTCGATCCTCGGATCAGCATCGGCATCAAGGGCGTTGTTTATGAGATGGGTACATCTGCTATAAAACTCGGAGATGTCGCTATGCTGGAGCATTGGATGACTGCTGGGGAAAAGGACGAAAATCCAACAAAATCATCCAAAGCAGAAGTCATTGCTACAAAAAAAGCGATTTTGAATGCATTGGGCTTCTCGGAATCTGACGAGAATTCACACATTGGAGAAATTGTGTTATCTCGGCTCGACTCGGGCAAATTCAGTGTTAAAGCGACTGGTTGTGTAAGGCACAAGATGTGGGATAAGGAAATAATTGAGTTCAAACCATCATGGAATCATGTCAACGGGCTTCTTTGCTGCACCGTGTTAGGATTGGCCGATCCTAAAGATGTGACACCTTAATTGAAGTATTCAATTCAATCGCAGAATTCAGGCCCTGTATTGGTGTGGTGGATACCACGGTCGAGCAAATGACATACGGATGCGGTGTGTTGTTTGATGCGACTTTGGCCCGAGCAACCACTTTGATTGAACTTGACTGGTCATTCCGCCTCCTACCCGATAATGACTTGCCCACACCGTTTGCGGCCTTGATCATCGGTAGCGTTTTCCAATCCTGAGCCTCATATGGGAAGGTTCCCACATCCCGAATAATGCATAAAAGAAGCCTCACTCCCTTCATTTCATGCATTATTCGGTTAGGTCCCGATCACATCACGCACCCCCTTGGAACGGCTCCAGGTACCCTCCTGTGCACAGAAAAACATCGAGTCGTGTTCATGGGTCGCATCGTCCATGGTGACGATCAGGTCCCACACCTGGCCCGGCACCCACTCGTGGGTGCTGCCGTCGGGGGGCCCGGTCTACCACCCTCGGCGGTCTGTAACTGCTTCTTGACCCAAGTATCGCTCCGTAATCCTCCGTTACGACGGCACCACGCATGGACATGCCGCACGTTCCAGCCTGAATGAAACCGCTGATAACGATCCACCAATCGCATCACTTCGTCCACCGGCGCCCGGCGATGGGAAACCTGCGACAACCACTGATCACGCAATCCTTCCATGCCGGCCTCATCAAAACGGTCCACATAGCGCCGGAACGTACGGGCACAAACCCCCAGCATACTCGCCGACGCCTCCTGCGTCAGACGCTGTCTCGTCCAACCCTCGACTGCTTCTTTAAATCTCATCTCTTTGGTCTCCTGTAGCCATGCCGCTCGTCTCATCACACCTCCCAATCAAGGGTGTTCGAAACCGGATAGATTATGTGCTCCCTACACGAAACAGTATGAATGTTGTTACATTTGTTTGTTCGCACTATGATATAGGGAGGAAGAGGCATCAGCATATTTCTTTGTACTGAGAACAGAGAACGCTGAAAGAATTGATATTTCTGGTTATATCCTGCTCAACCGTGTCTAACGTAATGGAGAGATAATCGTGGCTGGCATTCCGAGAAAACGTCTTGATGGCGCAATTTTCATGGTTGTGACAATAGTAATTATTTTGGTTCTACTAATGCTCTTGGCCAACGTTGTTAGTCAGTATTTCAACTATAAGACTGGTATTGCGTCGGTTTTGTCCGGATCCGAATCTGCAGATCACTCCGCTATCATTGCGTATTCCAGATCTTGGGACTTTGCCATAATAAAGACATCATCATTCTTTATGTCGGTTCTAGTTATCTTGATTGGGTCCCTCTATGTATTGAGGGTGGCGGATACTAGTTTTGATGTTTCTGCGGAGGCTGGGGGGGTTAGAGGTGCCTTTTCGACAAGCTCCCCGGGATTAGCCATGATTCTTTTGGGTGTAGTATTGACCGCTTTCTCCCTAAATTACAAGTCGGAGATTGCATACAAAGGCAACCCAAACAGCACACCTGAGATTGTCAAGAAAAGTCCGCCAACTGATGTCCCGCTAACGCCTGACATTCCGTCTGGGAAAATGACGGAGGAATAATTCATGAAACACTTGTTATTTTTTATTGTTTCTCTTTGGTTCATTTCGTCCACGGAAACTACTTTCGCTCAGAAATCCTTTCATACGGATTTCTGGAAATTATACACTCCGGTAGGTAGTGCGTATGATTGTCGAAGTGTCACCTCCAAAAAGAGTTTGAAAAAAGTATTGAACAAAGCAGGTTGGGATTGGAGAAACAAAGAACTTCCGGATATCAATTGGAACAAAGACGAAGCTGTAGTAGTCGCACCAAGCTCATATCCCAAAGACAGTGAAATGGTTTTTCATGGATTATTTAAAGGGCAAAATAATACTATTGTGCTGAAGTACGGATTCAAAACACTGCAGGAAATCTATAAAAAAACAGCCAAGAGATGGGACTAAAACTGAAGTGACAACCTTCGGCTCAGTCGCACCAAGTGAGCCATCAACCATTGTTGTCTCTTTTGACAAACACACCGATGAAGGCTACACATTTCGCTGTTCTCGAGCCCCGCTCGAAGAATAGGGCTAAAATGTCTAAAGTCGAGTGGCAGATTCTGCCGTCACTCGGAACAAGCCGCCCCTGATAACCTGGCGGCGGGGTATGAACGACTATCGAACGGAACGTTTGGTTACGAACTGGCAAAGCAGATGCGGGAGATGCGAAAAATGTCCGGCAAGAATTCTGACTATAGGGCAGCCCTAGATGGCCTAAAATGGCTCTTTGTCTATTAATTTTTTCTCGAAGTTATTGATATATTCTCTGAGCAACGAACCTTTATTTAAAAAAAATTTATCTAGAAATTCTCGTGTAGTTAGAGGAATGTATTCGATATTTTCAGCGCTTAAAGAAATATAATTGAATTCAGGCAATTCAGAATAAAATTTGTTCTTTTGAATTTCTCTTATAAAATCCGTTAGGTTCCCTTCATTAAAACCATTCTCATAGATGGCGCGAAAGTAATTATTTCTATCAGATTCAAGCCTTCCGTTCTTTCCATATTTTTTAAAAAAAGCGTCTGGCGCAAATGACGGATTCACTATAATAAGCTTCTTAAAGCCCTTAACAGCATTAAATAACAAATTATTAATATAAGGATCAAAAAAACTATAGCCTATTACAAAAAAATACTTTTTTTCATTAGATTGGAGGCTCTTGTTGAAATGATGGAGAATCGAGAAAAAGGGCTCTACCGAAAATGATTTCGTACCCTGACCAAAGACAATATACGGATTATGTTTTTCATCTATATTATCTAAAAGGTCAATTTTTTCATCATCCTCTGTTCCGGCATCTTCCAGTTTTGGTTTTGGAGTTTCCCATGTATCCATATCTGTCAGCCTTACCCAGTCAACCGATCCGTGAAGTTTGTACAAATTTATACGAGTGTTTGGGTCATTCTCTTCGTCAGGTGCAATATCCTGCCACTGACCATTAGAGAATCCTCTCCATGGAATCTCATCTTCTTTTTCAAAAAACTGTTCAATAACAGTATCATAGTTTAATGAAAACATATCGATCCTAAACTGTTCATTCGGATACGCTTTCAAAAAATCCACTAAAGGCTTTAGATATTCTAGATTGGTGTTGTCAGACGTATTCAGCCACTCATCTTTAAGTAGTTTTTTAAGTTTTAATTCCAAACTGTCAAATAAAGTTCCATTCTCTTTTGACTCAGTTGAATAATCTGACTCTAACTGCACAAGTTTGTCAGCCCAATTTCCTGTTATGGGGTACGGAAGAAAATTTTCCCTGTTTCGCACCCTTCGAATAAGAAGTGCCAATTCCTCAATATTTGGATCAAAAATCAAACCATTCTCCGTCTCCATGGTGCGCCATTCCGAGTGATACTTGAGACATGAAATCAGAAATTTCAGTGCTTCTTTTTGAGCTGGCAAAAAAATTTTGCTGTTCTCTTCAAAAATCTTTTTCTTGAGGTCTTCAAGCATTTCGACAGAAGTGAGGCATCCGGCATCTTTTGAAAACCCTGCTCCTATTAAAAACAGCGAGTTTTGAAGGATTCCAGATATTCCATTGTTATCACACATTCTCAGATGAACCAGGGTATCTTGTTGGCTACTTCATTCCGAGGAATTACTCCACCAAAGTAAGAAGAAAACTCAGCAATAGTTTTAGAATAGGTTATCGTTACAGGCACACTTCTTTGTCTTAAGCCTTTCCAGTTAAGCCGAGAAAATTCATAAACCTGTGCAATCAGTTCGTGGAAATGGAATCCTCCTGTATTAACATAATAAAGCCTAAGTTTTATTGGTAACTCATCATCAATTTTTTGTGGGGGGGCTTTTTTATATCTATTATTGTTAAATAACAAATATTCGTTATATCCTGTTTTTACGAACACACCGCTTTCAGGCATCCCCATGCCAAAGTCTGCATCAAAACAGATGTCCAACTTTGATTTGGAATCATTAACCTCTACTACAGCGATAGGAATATCTAGTGCCATTTCCTTTAGCAGTTCTAGAATATTCTTGATCTCGTATTTGCTAGGTGGCTTGTAGTAGTGGATGATCAACCTCTCAGGCATACCAACCTGATTCGTATACTCTGTAATAGCAAACTTTAGATTCTTTATAATGGCTACTCGATCATTTCTCGACAGCCCCTTGACAGCACCAAGGCGACCTTCGTTGTCGAAGAATACGGCGCTACCCAAATATTGATCACCTTCAACCCACTTAGTATTGAATCCAATAATCAATTCGCTCGCTTTTTTCTTTGAAAGCTTCCATGGAACTCCACCAAATTTGGCAAGAATCGCAATCGCAACATTGGGTAAAGAATAGTGGACACCATAATTATTAATCGTATCAGAGCTAATAAATTGAGAAGTGATTCCCTTATCAAGCAGTATTTTTTTCACTTGGTAGTAACTGCTGCTTTCTTCTTCTCCAGATTCATATTTCTTAAAGGGGCCTATAATAATTGCGAGGGTATCTGGGTGAAGAGATTCAGGATAATGTTCACGTAGAAAATGACTGAGATCATCTGGAAGGGATACCGCATCTTTGTATAGCAAACCTTTGTCTGGCACAGCAAGCGCAACCGGGATACCCACATAACTTAGGAGGCCAGGAAAATGCTTAAGCCCGTTCTTCAAGTAACGATAAAGGGTATTTGCATCGTTTCTGTTCTGATAAACAAATAAAAGCCGTTTTCTTTGAGGATTACTGGCTTTCTTCAATGGACCATATTCCCTCATTCCAATGACTGCATTTATTGCAGTTTTCTGATTTGCGAATGCCATCAAATTTTTCTGGCGAAATACATTGTGAGAATCGTCGGGATTGACATATTTAAATCCAGATTTATCGATTGAAAAAAATGACGAACTAAAATCGTACAGATTCGATACTGAAAATTGTTTCAATATTGCAAATCGATTCTTGTAGTTGAATTTTTGAGGAGCACCTATTAGTTGTCTGCTGATTTCCTTAGGACATAAAGTTTTGGCTTCCACGCCTCCATGTGCTTTGTGTACGAGTAATTTATTGACATCAAACGCTAACTGATTATCTTCCAGTATTTTTGAGGTTTTAGTTATGAGAGTTCTTTCACTACCGAAGTTGAAAGAAAGCTCGTTTCTGCTTGGGTTGCAATAAAAATCCACTCTTCGATATTGATCATATTCTTGGTTAAATTCATCGACTTTTTGATAAGCTGAAAAGTTAAGGAATTTTCTGATTGGCTCAATAAACATCCGTTTTCTTTGAAAATACCTTCCCAACTCTTGTTTAAAAATGGCTTGCTTAAATGGCGCCCAACTCTCTCCCTGAAGTTCAATACAAAAGACACTGTCATCAGAACATGTCAGTGCATCTTTTTTGAATTCGGTTTCTACCTGTTGTCCTTGTTCAACTTTATTCTCATTCATCCAATCAATGAAGCTATCTCTTTCCGATACCGAAATTTTATCTCTGATCCATTCTGCCTTATTTTTACTAAGGGCAAAGCTATTCGTAGCTTTCACTACCAGATACACAGAAGGGCTATCTTCGAAACTTACAGGGATTCGATTGATTAGTAGTCGTTGCATGTCATTCCCACCCAAAGCCTGTCAGCACAGTATTGTAGTAACAGATTTTAGAAACCTTGTTCTATTTCCCATTCACTCTGGTTTTGTAATCTTCAATTGATTCTTGAATTCGTTTCAATAGTGGATCAAAGCCAGAAAAATCTATTCGGTCCGCATTTGGCCTGACAACTGATTTTGCGAAAACCTCCTTACTATATTCGTTCTCAGTATTAATGTCGTCTTTCTTATAATTCAATTTCTTTCCGTTCAGTTCTTTTTTTAACCACTCTTCTGGAAACAAATCTTCAATACAACAGCCCTCCTGTGATTGACTGTCTGGAACTTTCACCACATACAGGTTGGCAGTGACAAAATAGAACGAGTCATTAGAAGATTTTTGAGAAATATCTACTTTGAAGCAGTTTTTGATTATATTTTTAATAGGATCGAGACCATCGTCATTATCAAGCAATAAAATTACTGGGTGTTGCATTGGTGGATTGCAAATGGGCATAGAGCCACTTGTAGTTTTACTCAGATTTCTCTTGTAATCTAGTGGATCGTTTTATTATTTAATATACAAATAATTGAGATTGATTTATGATCACAGGCCGATTCCATCATGGGGTAAACCACATGGGTAGGCCATCACAAAGAGCGAGGTTGGTGTTATC
>LXNI01000574.1_pt1 | contig 40927 bp, 31 predicted proteins | sample 809091 | NCBI WGS metagenome assembly LXNI01 (sample SAMN04870527, study PRJNA318959) | sponge metagenome | biome: 01000161; feature: marine sponge reef; material: water | host: Sarcotragus foetidus | place: Greece: Milos, Mediterranean Sea | collected 2013-05-29 | depth 5-7 m
CAAGCGTTCGCAGACAGAGATGTGTGAGACCAACGTCCCTCCATCCTGCGACGCGCTCATGCCACTCGTCTTTCCTGGGTCCCACCACCGCGACACCTGCCTCCGTCCCTAATACCTCAGGGTTTCTACCCGCTTTTGTTGCATATTGATTGATGCTGTCGCGCACCTCAGCGAATTGACTTGGGTCACAAAGTACGAACCAGCCATCTGCGAGTTCTCCAATACGTTTACGTACAGATTCTGAAGGTACACCTGCCCCGCCAATCCACATCGGGATAGGCTGCTGGATAGGCAACGGATCAAGATAGACATCTGCTGCAACGTTGTCGTACTTACCGCGTTCCTGAATGGACGTGCCCTGCCACAATTGCTTCAACAACCTCATTTGCTCTGAACATCGCCGTCCGCGCCGCCGGAAGTCTTCTCCTTGGGACTGATACTCCTCGATGCTGCCGCCGACGCCAATTCCCAGTCTCACACGACCTCCACTTAACCGGTCGAGTTCAGCGGCTTGCTTGGCAAATAGCACAGTTTGACGCGCTGGTAGCACGATTACCGAGGGCACTAATTCGATGTTTGTAGTCACCGCCGCGATGTAACTCAGCAGCATCATCGGTTCATGCAAATGGCCGCTATTCTTGCGAAAAATCTGATCGGGCACGCGTAAGTGGGTAAGTCCTAATTCATCGGCCGCCTGGGCGAAGTCCTTAATCGCGATTAGGTCATCACGCATTTCTCGAACGGGCAACGAGATACCAACTTTCATGTGGCTTTAATCCTGATGTTCTGGATACGAAGCGCGAAAGCTTACGGGTTGCCTGCGAGCTTCCGGTCTTTCTCGTCCCACAGATCATTTAGCCAGTTCGTGAGCGCTTCCTGATCGGTGGAAGGTTTTGGCAACTCCTCGACGACAAGTTGAACGCGTCCTGTTCGACCTGAAAGCAAATCCCAGAATCCTGGTACACGACTTTCATATTGAATCGTTGCGCTTAGGACGGTCTCGATCCGATCTTCGAGTACAACCAATGTCTGAAGTATTCCGCCTCGTCGTGGCCGCAGTAGATTAACGTACGGTGCACCTCGTGAATCGCGCTTCGCCGGAGTGAAGCGCGTCCCTTCCACGAAATTAATCACAGCAACCGGCTTGTCGAGGAACCTTCTTCCTTCTCGCTTCAATACGGTTTCGTTGTTCTCGCGTTGCGTTGCACTCAGACCTTGACCTGATGAACTCGGACGATACACGTACGGAAAACCTAAGAACCACATCGCTAGCCCTACGAACGGTACCCAAATTAGCTCGTGTTTCGTAAAAAATTTCAGAACCGGTCCAACATCTCGAAAGCACACTTGCAGGACCACGATGTCGACCCAGCTTTGATGGTTACAGACGATGACTTGCCAGGCATTTCGAGACTGCGCCTGCGGTGGCATTTCTGCCGTGATATCAATCAATCGAAACGCACGGATAAGCCATCGGAATGTGCTTACCCACACATCGATGACGACGTCCATCGGATAAGCCAGCCAGCGTCGCAAGCGTGGAAAAGGAACGAGGAGTCGAACGATCCCCAGTACGTACAGCGGTATGCAGACCAACACCGTAGTCATCGCTACTACAAAAGCGCTGAAGATGCCGATCAACGTATGCATCGTCGTTAACGCACGACGAAGTAACAGATCGTCGAGATCAATGCAACGCCGAGAAGATTTAGCACGAAGCCTTCCCTCACCATCCTTGTCAGTGGAAACCTATTCGTAGAAAAAACGATTACGTTCGGTGGCGTAGCGACCGGCAACATGAAGGCGCAACTAGCACTCATCGCAGCTGGGACCATCAGCAAGAGTGGATCGACCGCGGCAGCGATCGCCGCCGCAGCAAGAATCGGCATTAACAACGTAGTCGTTGCAGTATTGCTGGTGGCTTCGGTCAGGAACGTGACTCCGAGGCAGATCATGACCATCATCAGTAGAACCTCCCACGACGCAACGTTGGTAAGGTACGCCCCCAGAACTTCACTCAAGCCAGAGGACACGAATGCCTTCGCGATGCTGATACCGGCTCCAAACAAGAGAAGCATGCCCCAAGGAATCTTGATCGCCGTGTCCCAGTCAAGCAAGCGCCCCTTCTCGCCATTTGGGATTAGGAACATCATGATGACCGCGATAAACGCGACCATCGCATCATTGGTGTACGGCACGTCAAACCACCCCGCCCAGCCACCGAATGGCCCGGTACGAGTGATCCACGCCAATGCGGTGCAAACGAAAACGATCATCACGCGCCGTTCATGAGGAGTCCACGCGCCAACTTCCGGGATATCCACTTTACCGCTGTACTTCAAGTTACGCGTAAGCCAGAATCCTGCAATCGGAAGGAGGACCACAACGACAGGTAACCCCCAAGCCATCCATTGACCGAATGAAATCGTCTCACCAAAAGTCACCGCATAAACCGCGATGAATTCAAGATTCGGAGGGGTGCCAATCGGGGTTCCGATCCCACCGATACTTGCGCCATACGCTATACCAAGTAGCAGAGGGACGGACAAATCCTTGTCGGGCGACTTTTCAACGACTGCGATCGCAACGGGTAGCATCATCAATGCAGTCGCGGTATTTGAGATCCACATTGAAAGCACCGCGGTCGCTACCATGAATCCGAATACCAAACTGCGACTGCTCCCGCCGCCGAAGAGGCGTACCATGTTCATCGCGAGTCGCAGGTGAGCACCGCTTTTCTCAACTGCGGTAGAGAGGAGGAATCCTCCTAGCAATAACAATACCAGGGGGCTGCCGTAAGCCGTAGACACTTCGGACATCGGCAATACACCCAACATGGGTAAGAGCGCAAGAGGTGCTAGGGAAGTAACCGGAATCGGCACCGCGTCGCTGATCCACCACACTAAACAGAGGCTCGTCACACCCGCCGTGATTGCTGCTGGCTTTTCGAGACCGAGTTGAAAGGTCACGAAAGCGACAATTAGCGCAGTAATGGGTCCAAGCGCCATCAAAACAGTGCGCATGCGTTGATTCACGCTAATCGAGTCTCAATGGCAGCTTCTTCAAATTCATTTTATTGGTACGACTTAGAGACCACGGGTCTCTCGACGAGGTGGGATCGGATCACGCAATTCGCGGGTCAACGAACCGATCTAGACCTTAATCCTGTGGGCGATCCCTATGTCACGTACGTCAGATTCCCGCCCGAGGTATTACCGGACCCCGAATCGGTACTCATCACAGGAATCACTCCGCAACGCCTTCAAGCCGAAGGTATCAGTGAGTGGGAAGCTATCAATCAAATATATGCGCTCTTAAGCAAATCCGGTACATGCACGATTGGCTACAACAACATTTCCTTCGATGATGAATTTATCCGGTTTGCGTTATTTCGAAATCTGCTGCCGCCTTACAAACGTGAATTCAATCAAGGAAACAGCCGATTTGATCTCTATACAGTGGTTCGAGCAGCAGCCGCGATGCGACCTGGGCGCATTCAATGGCCAACCAATGACGAAGGATTCATCTCGCCGACACTAGCGGCACTGGCTCTCGAGAACGGAATCGATCCGAGCGGCGCTCACGACGCACTCCGCGATGTTCAAATGTCGATTGAATTGGCTCGCCTGATCAAACGTGCAGAACCCAAAATGTGGGCATACCTACTTGAACACCGTAGTCGGCAGGCAGTTGAACGCGTGCTGCAGGACGGGAGTCGCTTTTATCTGAATGTCGGTTCTGTTCACGGCGCGAAGCGTCATTTCGCAGCCCCAGTCCGGGTACTGGCAACTAACCCAGAAATTAGTTCGAGGGTTCTTGTAGCGGACTTAACGGCAGACTTGAGCATGCTTGAGTTTGCGACACCCGCAGAACTCAATGAAGCTCGTTTCCTATCAAAAGAAGAAGCGGAGAGCTCCAACCGCACAAGACTTGCTGTATTCGAGGTCGCTACGAACAAATGTCCTGTGTTTGTTGGGCTCGATGCGCTCAGCGATTCGTTAGCGGATCGTCTACAGGTTGATGTTGATACACTAAATCACAACATCGAGTTTTTGGAGCGAATTGGACAACAAGGCTTGGAATCACGCCTGCATGAGATGATGCGCGTTTCAAACGAACGACCTCTTCCTGCAGCTGATCGAGACGTTTCGGAACGCCTTTACGAAGGTTTCATCGAGCGTAACGACGAACGATTGTGTGAAACCATCCATCAAGCAATTGAAAACGGAGTTCCCTGGCCAAATGTCACAACGAACGACGATCGAGTCCGAACTCTCGCGAATCGACTAAGGTATCAACTAAATCCGGATGACGAATCGGGACACGCAGCCACCCAGCGGGCATTCGTTCAGTCAATGCTAAGGCGAAGTGACTCCGGCGTCGAAGCCAAGCGAAATCGTATAAAAGAGCTTCGGAGCGGCGAGTTGACCCAGGAGCAAGCGGAAATCCTAAAAGACGTCGAAGCCTACATGGAAGCAACTGCGACACAGTATGGAATCTGAACTTTCGCACTGTGTCGAGTTCCAAAATGCTGGAAAGTTCCTTGGCGAGAACTGGGTGTTTAGAGCAATCAATGCGCAAATACCCGAAGCGAAGATCACAGCGATCATCGGCGCTAGTGGTAGCGGTAAGACCACACTCCTGCGGTTAATCAACGGTCTCTACCGTCCCGATGAAGGCGATGTGAGAGTACTTAGAGAGCAAGTTCCGCGTAAACACCAACATCACTTCCGACGCAAGATCGGCTATGCCGTACAGGGCGCAGGGTTGTTCCCGCATATGACGGTCGAATCCAACATCACGAAACTCGCCAAACTCGATGGTTGGCCCCGCGAACGGATACAACCACGATTAGAGAATCTACTCGAACTCGCAGATCTCGACATCGAGATGAGAGAACGCTATCCGCATGAAATCTCAGGCGGGCAACAACACCGCGTGAGCCTCTGTCGGGCTCTGATGTTAGAACCTAAACTGCTACTGCTCGATGAACCTTTCTCCGCGATTGACGCTATCACACGGAATGAAATCCAAGACTCGTTTTTAGCATTGCAGCGCAAGCTGCAATTCAGCGCGGTATTAGTGACGCACGATTTCCGTGAAGCCACCAAACTTGCCGACCATCTGATAGTGCTCGCTGATGGCGGCATCGAGGTACAAGGCGCACTGCAGGACGTCGTCGACTCTCCCGAGTCAGCATTCCTCCAGGAGTTAGTCGATACCGAGACCGATACATGAAGGTATTCGTATTGCTCGGACTAGCGCTTGCATTGGTTACGATCGTTGTCGTTGCGGGTTGTGGTCAGCGGGAAACTTACGTTATTGGTTCCAAGCAGCATACAGAATCGCACATTTTGGGCGAGCTGCTAGCGCAGACGCTTGAAACCGCGGGTTATGCGGTCGACAGGAAATTCAACCTTGGCGGCACCAAGATCGTCTTCAACGCCTTGGAACAAGGCGACATTCATGCGTACGCCGAGTATTCGGGAACCATCCAGGAAGTCATCCTGAAGGAGTCGAGGACCCTCTCGCTCGACGAAATTGCCAACGCACTTGCGAAACTTGGCATTCAAACCCTCGAACCCCTCGGGTTCAACAATTCATATGCGATGGGTATTCACGAGGATTTAGCTGAGGAAACCGGGTTAACCAAGGTCTCGCAGTTACGCGATTTCCCGAATCTCCGATTCTTTTTCTCGCATGAGTTTTTAGAACGAGAGGATGGTTATCCGAGTATGAAGGCTCACTACGGATTACCTCAATCGGCCGACGGTATAGAACACTCTCTTGCCTTGCGAGCGATCGTCGAGCGCGAAATCGATGTCACTGACCTCTATACGACCGACGCGGAAATTGACCACTTTAATCTCGTGGTTTTACAAGACGATCTTGAATACTTTCCGAAGTACCTTGCTATACCGATTGTCCGTAGCGACCTCCCGGAGGAAGTTAAACAGTTACTTAATGTTGCTGCGAACTCACTCTCCGACGCGACGATGGCAGGACTCAACTACAAGGTTCATATCGAGGAGAGACCTGCTGCAGATGTCGCGAAAGAGTTCCTCGCGAGCCTCGACGTCCATTCCACGCACGAGACAGAGACACTATTTGATAAGCTCGTCGAACGCACGATAGAGCACCTATACCTTGCTGGAATCGCACTGTTGGCGGCCACGATAGTCGCGCTCACGATCTCTATCACGGTGTACTCGATTCCGTGGTTATCAAAACCGATCGCGTATGTTGCCGGTTTGTTACAGACAATCCCCTCACTTGCGTTACTGGCACTCATGGTTCCCCTATTTGGAATTGGGACACTACCCGCGATTGTGGCGCTTTTCCTTTATTCGCTATTACCCATCATTCGTACGACCGTCACAGCGCTATCAACGGTAGACCCAGTACTGGTCCAAGTCGCGGATGGTCTCGGTTACACCCGCGCACAGACCCTTGTGCACGTGAAAATACCTTTGTCCATGCCGGCCATATTCGCGGGTATTCGAATCTCTGCGATACTGTGCATCGGTACAGCTACGCTCGCAGCGTTTATAGGTGGCGGCGGTCTTGGCGATTTGATTTTTCAAGGCCTGCAACTCGACGATACGCGTCTGATTCTGATCGGCGCCGCTTCAGCCGCCTCGATGGCAATCATCGTTGAACTGCTGTTCGAAGGCGTCGAGAAACTCATAATTCCAGGTCACATCGCGGCTGCGAACAAAATCTCCAATGACCCAGTGGTCACATGAAAGACCAGCAAACTACCACGTATAACGAGACCATTCGCGAAGCAGCGTCGGTCATCGTGCTACGCGATGGGGAAGCTGGTCCAGAAGTTTTCATGCTCCAGCGCCCAGGCCGTGGCGATTTTCCAGACCTACACGTATTTCCAGGAGGCAAGGTCGACGCTGACGATGTCGAATTAGGTGCTCAACTCGCCGCACCACAGTCATCGAATCACCCAACACAAAAATTCAAGGCCGCAGCACTCCGAGAGTGTTTCGAAGAATGTGGCGTGCTCTTCGCAGACAACCACGACGGTCAGCTCAATACGCGAGATTTGCAGCAGTTTCGCGCAGACGTATTAAGTGACCGCGTAACCTTTAAAGATGGTTTTGAGCGCTTTCAGCTGGTCTTTCACGACGATGCGGTACTGTACTTCAGCCATTGGATTACGCCTCCGTATGCACCCGCACGCTTCGACACGCGATTCTTCGTCGCCCATGTACCCGCTGAACAGAAAGCAGAAAATCACGCAAGTGAAACGATCGCGGGTAGCTGGCAAACGCCCGAGCTCGCATTGCGTAATTACGCGCGAGGCGACTGGCAACTGATCGTCCCCACGATTACGACATTGCGGATGATCTCAGGATATGACGACGTCACGACACTTATGCACGCAGTAAAGCGAGGACGCCATCGAATCCCCGTAACGCCGTCGCTTCATGAAAAGGGCATGCAATACTTCGTTGGCACTTGGTGTTCGTTCTAAATAACGTCGCTAAGTACTACCGCGACGGCGACTCAAAACACTGGGTATTGCACAACTTCACCCATGACTTCACCAAACACCAATACATCTGCGTAGCTGGACCGAGTGGTTCGGGGAAAAGCACACTTCTGAATTTGCTGTGCGGACTTATCTTGGCGGACGAAGGTTCGATTCAGTTCAGACGCGGTGAAGAGGAAATTCAATTAGGCGCCGCAACTCCAACAGTGCTGAGGGAATTTCGACGCCACCGCATCGGGTTCATCTATCAGTTTTTTAATCTCATTCCCACGCTGACGGCGCTGGAAAACGTGCTCCTACCACTAGAACTAACGCGGCAACGGAACCTTGACACGGTTGCGCGGGAACGATTGCACCAACTCGGACTTGGTGCGCGCATCAACGCATTCCCAGAGGAACTCTCCGGTGGTGAACAACAACGACTTGCCGTTGCGCGCGCATTCGCGCACAATCCTGATGTCATCCTCGCCGACGAACCGACTGGCAATCTCGACCGTGACACCGCGAGCGAAGTCATCGAGCTCCTTTGGCGCGAAACAGCGCGGACCGAAGCCACGTTAATCGTGGCATCTCACGATGAGCGTGTGAGCGCGCGATGTGACGATGTGCTCTCGCTCGCAAGCTAGGATTATGCCGCCGATTTACGGCGTTACATCCGCAATGTCCGACTAACGACTAATCCAACCTTGCAGACGTCATTGCTCGTAAAGAGCGAGTTGCGTGATATACGGCGCAATCTATTAAGTAGCGTCCTCGTCACGGTCAGTCTCTGCATTGGCGTCATGAGCGTCTTAGTTACTCACGAGCTAAGCGTTTCGATCCTCGATCGCTTCAGTAGCACCGGTATCCAAGGTGCGTACGACAAGGTAATTCGTCTTTCAACACAAACGGAGCAAGAGTACTTCCAGATCCGACAACGCTGGCGCGACGGTGAGATGCCGCGAGTCACCCATGCTGTACCAGTCATTGAGGGCATGTTGAACGTCGAGGGCAAGGTCTTCAACGTGCTCGGATACGATCCAATCGCGACGATGCCGACTGCAGGCGACGCGACGCAAGGCATGCAAGCCGACTCCCGTTTCATGTTGGAGAACAGCGTAATCGCGTTCGGCAGCGAGCTGCAACCAAATGATCGAATCAATGGTGCGCTGGTGATTAGCAGCATCGACGCAAGACAACGTCGATTAGTCGCGGACCTGCCGACGGCTCAACGTTTACTTGGTCGAGAAGCTGCAGTAGACGCGGTTTGGCTCAGAGCTGAACGAGCGAAGAGTCCGTGGTGGGATCTTGTTGTACCTGGTCTGCTCGCCGCTGCACAACCAGAGTCGACCGAGGTGGTTCTCTCAGGTTATGACATCCTGCCATTTACATTGTGGGATCCCTCAGAACAGCTCGGCGACGCGATTGTTTTTAACCTAGGAATGTTGAGCCTTCTCACACTGCTCGTTGCAGGTTTCATCGTATTTCAAGCGATCCAGAGTAACCTTCGAAATAGAGAAGTACAGATAGCGTTGCTTGACTCGCTTGGCGTCTCTGAAACAAAGCAGCGCCTTCTGATCTTCCTCCAGTGTTCGCTATTTGGGTTTGCCGGATGTGTATTCGGCGTTGCAGCGGGACTCGCGATTCTCTCTTACCTCAACGGTACTTCAGCCATCGAGACGTGGCGGTCGATGAACGAAGTAGCGTTTTGGAAGGCTGTTGTTTTGGGGTCGACAACCGCGATTCTTGTCGGTGTCTTCGCTCAGCGGCGAGTCACAAGACGTAGGAACTATGTCTGGTGGATCGCATCCGGACTGGCGCTCGCTGGCATAGCCTATGGACTGTCGGACCGGAGCGGATTATTGGGCGCGTCTCTGCTAAGTGTCTGCTTCTGTCTGCTAAGCATCTTCTGCATCGTGCCGCTAGCAATAAAGATGGGCGCCTTTGGCCTCAAGCACCTTCGGACGAATTCGATCACGCTGCGCATGAATCTGCGCAATGCGCTCACAACTGCCGATGACATTCGCCTTGCAATTAATGCTCTGTCGATCGCCGTGGCGACGGCAATTGGAATTGGACTCATGCTCGGAAGCTTCAAGACTGAATTTTCCGCACTTCTTGAACAACGACTCGCCAGCGATTTGAATCTATCGGATGCAGCGGGAATCAATGTAACCGACATTGAGGCGCTACCCAACATCGAAACAGTCCGATCTTATCAACGAGGGCTCGCGCAGTTGGACGGGGTTCCGGTCCAAGTCACTGCAGCAAAGATTGATCGATTTGAGCAGGATCGCTACGGCTATTCAGGCGAAGCTCAAGCCGGTATCTTCGTCAATGAAATTGCGGCTAGAACGCATGGATTCCAAGTCGGGCAGCACGTGTCAGTTGATATTGCACGAAATCCGGAGCAGCCCTTACCCATCCTCCACATTTTCAAGGACTACGGCGAAATTCGTAGTCGCGCGATCGTGCCTTCGAGTCTCGTACGCTTGGACCAACTGGTCGCAGATCGATTCAGTATCGACACATCGCAACCCGATGTCGTAAGACTGGAGATAACCGAACGATATCCCAACGTCAGCGTCGTCGCTTCCGATGAGCTTCGCAACGCTGCGATCCAGATCTTTAACGCGAGCTTCGCCACGGCGCAAGTCATGGTAAACATCGCGATATTTGTTGCAGTTATCGGGATGGCGTGTGCCCTCGTCGGCATGCAAGCCAAACGCTTAAAGGAAATGCGATTACTGACGATGATGGGGACATCTCGAGTGAAGCTGGCGTTGAGTGCGTTGCTACAGAACGCGCTGATTGGCGTATTCGCGACGTTAGTTGCACTCCCTTTGAGTTTCGCGATCGCGTGGAATCTCTGTTACTTAGTGAATCCACGCGCCTACGGTTGGTCTTTCGATCTCGCGTTCACTTGGGAGCCGGTATTAATGCCCATCCTTCTGGGCGTCTTCGCGGCGATGCTCGCTGGTCTCGAACCAATGCGCCAAGCACTCGGAAGACTCGTCTCACAGCCAATCACCAGTGTCCGTTAAGCGCCTCTGGTCGATATGCGCGCTTGCGACGATTACCGCATGCGGCACCGACGATAGTCGTCCGCTATCGATGAACGCCTTATACGAAAATCCTAATGCCGCGGGGTTTTTAAGAGCCGACAAGGTAGTACCGATTGAGTTTCCACGCGACCACGGAGAACACGTCGACTTTCAGACTGAGTGGTGGTACGTAGTAGGGATCGTGTCTGACGAAGATCAACGAGAATTCGGTTTTCAATTCACCCTATTCCGTCAGGCTCTCACACCAAGCGTAACGATGGTAGATCCTTGGCGAACCGGCCAGATTTACATGGCTCACTTCGCCGTCTCAGATATCGAGTTTCGCAACCACGTCGCATTTGAGCGCTTTTCTAGAGGACACCCAAAACTTGCTGGCGTCTCAACTGTGCCTTTCAAAGCATTTGTCGAAGAATGGGCGCTGCAATCAATAAACGAGACCTATTCACCACTTCACCTGCGAACGCAAGCCGATGGTTATGCACTCGATCTCAACTTAGAGATGACTAAAGCACCGGTCTTGCATGGTGAGGACGGTCTCTCGTGGAAATCGCCAACCAACGCCAGTTACTACTACTCTATCCCGCGCATGGAAACCTCTGGGAGCCTTACGACGCCCGAACGATCCTTCCAGGTACGTGGGCACGCGTGGATAGATCGTGAGTGGAGCACCGGGGTTCTGGATGAAAACTATCGCGGCTGGAATTGGCTCACCCTTCATCTTGACGATGGTCAGGAGCTTGTGTTATTCAATTTAGTCCCAACGACCAACGATATTGAAGTAATGCCTGTGGGTATGCTCATTGGTAAAGAAGGGCTACGAACACGGTTGGAACAGGACACGTGGCGACTAACCCCAATACGACATTGGCGGTCCTGGCCAGTTGGATGGGAGCTAGAAGTCCATGGAAGGACATTAGTGATCGAACCTGCGTTTGACGATCAGCTAATGTCGACGTCCGTACGCTATTGGGAAGGTGTCGTGTTCGTTTACGAGGGAGATCGGCGAGTCGGAGAGGGTTATCTGGAGCTCACTGGTTACTAGCGCTACTGGTAAGCTTGTGCCGTCACTCTAACTCACGAGTCGAACCATTTCCGATTCTCCCCAAACGTCTCGAGACGCAGCGCTTACATGGCGAACAATTCGCAGTGAACTCGGCGAAGACCTCAATATACTCCAAGTCCGTCACGACTGGCTCGAGCATCCGGTCTCAAAAGCGGTGATGAAGCGCCTCGTGCTTGAAAGCGTGGATTGGATCAATATCGTCGCGCTGACGTCGAACGACGAATCGGTGATGGTGCGTCAATATCGATTCGGAATCGGTGCATGTACTCTGGAAACACCTGGCGGTATGGTCGATGAGGGTGAAACGCCTTTAGAAGCCGCAAAGCGCGAACTGTTAGAAGAGACCGGCTACGAGAGCGACGATTGGGCTTATCTTGGTGCTGTAGAACCGAATCCAGCCTTTCACCCACATCTGTGCCACCACTTCTTAGCTCGAAACGTCAAGCGAGTCGCGGACCTCGATCTCGGACCGGGAGAAGCCATCGAAATCGAAATATGTGATCTCGACCGGCTACGAGCAGCGATGCAAGACGGTAGTTTGCGTCATGCGCTCGCACTATCTGCTTTGTCACGGGTGTATCCATTGTGGGATCTGCCACACACCCAAATATTTGATACAGTTACTCGCCTCTAAAAGGCATAGATTGCCATGGTTGGTTTCACTACTCGCATCCTCCATTCGGATCGCGAAGATTCAATAGAACACGGCTCACTCCACAAACCTGTCCATGGTTCGGTCGCATATGGATACGAAGACGCGCGTGATCTTGCTGGAGTGTTCCAAGGTACTTACAAAGGCTATTCATACGGGCGACAGGTCAATCCAACCGTTGCTGCGTTGGAGAAGCAGGTCAGCGCGATGGAGCGCGGAACTGAGACGGTATGTTTTTCGACTGGAATGGCCGCGATCGGTACGATGCTCTTCGCTCTGCTTCGGAGGGGCGACCACTTTGTGTCAAGCTCCTTCCTGTTTGGGAACACGAATAGCTTGTTCAACAGCTTCGCGGCACATGGTATTGAAGTCACGTTTGTAGATGCCACCGGCGCAAATCACGTCGCGGAGGCAATCCGACCAGAAACCAAGCTCGTCTTCGTCGAGACCATCGCGAACCCGCGAACCCAAGTCGCGGACCTAGAGGGAATCGCCGAGATCTGCGACGAACACGGACTTATCTACGTCGTCGATAACACGATGACCACGCCGTATCTCTACCAACCTATCGATTCGAACGCCGACCTCGTCATCAATAGTTTGACAAAGTACATCGGAGGTCACGGAAACGTGCTTGGTGGCTCGATTACCGATACAGGCCGGTACGACTGGCAGTCGTTCGGGAATATTTATGACACGTATCAAAAAGGCGATTCGGTGAAATGGGGTATCACACAGATCCGCAAAAAAGGACTACGCGACTTCGGTGCAACGTTGGACGCGGAAGCCGCAAATCGCATCGCACTGGGCGCTGAAACACTCGCGCTGCGAGTTGCGAAACAGTGCGAAAACGCGCAACGTCTCTGCGACTACTTGAGCACGCATCCCTCATGCAAAGCCGTGTACTTCCCAGGTCTGCCCGGACACCCGGAATATGAGCGCGCAAAACGATTGTTCAAACATCCGGGAGCAATCTTTTCTTTTGAATTGACCGAAGGAATCGATATTTTCGAATTTATGAATTCGTTGCGTGTGGTGATCAAATCCAGCAATTTAGGCGACACACGAACATTGGCGATTCCTGTTGCACACACGATCTATTACGAGATGGGTCCCGAGCGTCGCGCGAGCATGGGTATCGATGACTCGTTGATTCGCATTTCAACAGGCATAGAGGATTTCGACGACCTGCTAGCGGATTTTGACAATGCTTTTGAGGCAACCACATGAGTGATCAATTTGAAGGCAAGACAGTCATAGTGACAGGCGGAGCTGGCGGCATTGGTACCGCAGCCGTCCACTATCTTGCGAATCGCGGCGCAAACGTTGTCGCAGTTGATCTTGCGGAGGACGCACTCGAGGAGAGTACCAAAGGACTCAGCAGAGAAAAAGTAGCAATTTGCACTGCGGATGTCGCAAGCGCCGCAGACAACAATCACATGGCCGAATACACGATCGAACGTTTTGGCGCTATTAACGGCTTTCTTGCGAACGCGGGAATCGAAGGGCAAATCACCGACACGCTCAACTACGACGAAGAGATGTTCGACCGCGTGATGGCAGTAAATGTCAAAGGGGTATGGCTAGGCTTGCGAGCTGTATTACCCCAGATGATTGAGCAGCGATCCGGAAGCATCGTGATCACTTCTAGCGTCGCAGGTCTATCGGGCGCGCCTGGGATTACACCTTACAGTACTAGCAAGCACGCAGTCATAGGCTTGATGCGCTCGGTGGCGAAGGAATATGCGCAATTCAATATTCGGGTCAATACGGTGAATCCGTCGCCGGTCGAGACTCGTATGATGCGCAGCTTGGAGCAGGGGATGGCGCCCGACGATACAAACGCGGCGAAAACTCGCATCGCGGCCAGAATCCCCCTCGGCCGATACGCCGAGCCGCGAGAAATCGCTCAAGTCATGGCGTTCCTGTTGAGCGAAGAAGCATCGTGGGTAACAGGTTCCGTCTACACAGTCGATGGTGGCAACACAGCATAGTTGAGGCAATGGTTCAATTAGTCACAGAAACAAATCTAGATCTTCCAAATAAGCGCGTCGGCAAGGTCCGCGATCTATACGAGACGACGTTGCCCGATGGGGAGGAGGGTCTTTTAATCATCGCTACAGACCGGGTTAGTGCGTTCGATGTCGTATTGAACACCGGTTTACCCGGCAAAGGGATTGTGCTAACGCAAATTTCGAAGTTTTGGTTCGATTTCTTTGCCAATGAAGTCGATCATCACTTGGTAACTACAGACGTAAACGAAGTCCCTGGGCTGTCAGACGACGAACGACAGCAGTTGCGAGGTCGCGTGAAACTATGCCGCAAAACGAACGTGCTTCCTGTTGAGTGCATTGCGCGTGGTTACATCACCGGGTCCGGATGGAAGGACTATCAGAAGACGGGGAAGGTTTGTGGAATACCGCTACCTTCGGGTCTGCGCAACAGTGACCGGCTTGATGAGCCACTATTTACGCCATCAACGAAGGCTGAACAAGGCGACCACGACGAGAACATCAGCTTTGAACAAGGTGTCGAGATTGTCGGTGAACAAACGATGACGTGGCTTCGGGACACAACGCTATCGCTCTACAACCGAGCACGAGAACACGCGATAAACCGCGGCATCATTCTTGCGGATACGAAGCTTGAGTTCGGAGTTCACAACGGTTCAAACGAACCAATCCTCATCGACGAGATATTCACACCCGACAGCTCTCGATTCTGGCCCGCTGACGATTGGGAACCCGGTCGCGAACAGGCGAGTTACGATAAACAAATCGTGCGCAACTATCTTGAAACCATCGTGGCTGCAGGAACTTGGGACAAGACACCACCTGGACCAGACCTGCCGGACCACGTCATCGAACAAACGATGGGGCGTTATCTAGAAGCCTACGAACACCTGACAGGCCACAAGCTCGAACTCTAAATCATTTGGATTGGGATACCTACAAGGAGCTAAGCCATAGCCCGGCTTACTTCACCCGGTGGGCTTTAGATCGAACCACCATTCACCTGCATGGGACGCTTCGCGAGCATTTGGAGCGTTACAAATGCCAGCATCCGTTAGAAAAACCGGCTGACCACAAGGGTGGACGAGAAACAGATGTGTTAAAGCTTGATCTTAGTTTGGAGTGTACTCGATCAATCGTCGCGTCGCTTCAGGATGCTCGCGCTAAGCTCAAACTTGAGGAAGGCTCCTCTCAACCCAATCTAGGCACGTTGATCAAAAGTTGGGAGGAATATGAACAATCCCTCCGCGATCGACCCTAAATCTCCCTTTTCGATCACCAATTGTGATCTGTAGACCGCCAGTACGTCAGCGCCTCAAGAGATCTACGGTGCGACGGCACCTGTCTACAACCCGGCCTGCCCAAAGTAAAATCTCGCGTTCCTGCAAAGCGTCGTAACTTGATCGGCGCTGGCCAGGAACCTCATTTTCCCGCAGCAAGAAGGCGATCCATTCGCATGGCTACGCATAACGTCGAGAGCGAAGTAACTGGCAGTGTCTGGAAGGTTCAAGTTGAAGTCGGAGACAACGTTGCCGAGGGCGATGTGCTCCTTATCCTTGAATCAATGAAGATGGAAATACCTGTTGAGAGTCCAGCTGACGGAACCGTGGCGGAACTAAGGGTGCAGCCTGAAGAAGCTGTACAGGAAGATCAAGTCGTCGCAGTGATACAAAGTTAACGCACACCAAGAGGAAAAGCCATGTCCGATCTAGTAACAATCAACGTTGAAGACGGCGTCGCAGATGTACGACTGAATCGCCCAGATAAGTACAACGCGATTTCACCCGATATGTTTCAAGCATTAAACGACGCTGGAAACCGGCTAATGGAAGCCACGGATGTTCGTGCCGTCGTTTTGTCAGGCAATGGACCCGGGTTTTGCGCGGGTCTCGACATGAACAGTTTCCAAGGAATGGCGGATCGAGCGGAAACGAGATCAAGTGACTCGCAATCCGGCGCGGACGTGTCCGTCGCGCGTACGAAAAGTACCGAAAACCACGCTCAACGGGCCGCATACGTGTGGCGTCGTTTACCAATGCCCGTGATCGCAGCCATCCATGGCGTAGCCTACGGTGGCGGATGTCAGATCGCACTTGCGACCGACATTCGGTTTGCGGAGCCTTCCGCAAAACTATCGGTGCTTGAAATTAAATGGGGACTGATTCCCGATATGTCCATTACGCAGACACTCCGTCAGACCGTTCGTATGGACATCGCCAAAGAACTAACTTTCACGGGGCGCATTCTGAGCGCTCAAGAAGCTCAGGAACTCGGGCTAGTCACTCACGTCACCGAAAACCCTCGCGACGCCGCTTTCAATCTCGCTCGCGAAATTGCCGGGCGTTCACCGACAGCTGTTCGAGCAGGCAAGCATCTACTTGAGACCACTTGGCATACCTCCGACGAATCGGGATTCGACCTAGAAGCGAAGCTGCAGACGGGTTTGATCGGCTCCCCCAATCAAGTCGAAGCGATCAAGGCTAATTTCGAAAACCGTGATCCCAACTTCACGGATGTCGCATAAGGCTATCGCAACGATCCATGAGCTGGGCAGAAGAAGTCGAGGAACTTAAACGACGACGTGAATTAGCGAAACAGCAAGGCGGTCCGGAGGGTATCGCTAAGCAACACGGATACGGTCGAATGACCATTCGTGAGCGAATAGACACGTTACTTGACGAAGGTTCGTTTCAAGAACAAGGTAAAGCCACAGCTGTTCCCGACTACGATGACGATGACAACTTTCTCGGCTTCGTACCCGCGAATTACGTCTTAGGGTTCGGTCGCATCGAAGACCGTCGCGTCGTTGTTGGCGGCGAGGATTTCACACTCAAAGGCGGATCACCTAACGCCGCCGGATTGCGCAAAAGCATCTACGCCGAGCACCTGGCTATTCAGTACAAGATTCCACTTGTTCGGATGCTTGAAGGTGGCGGCGGCAGTGTAAAGAGCAGCGGCAAACGCGGCGGATCTTCGGGTGGCGATTCCGTTTTCTCTGAGCCTCGATTCAAGGTCATCGCTGACGCGATGGGAGAAGTGCCTGTTGTATCGATGGCAGGCGGCGCGGTCGCCGGCTTCCCTGCAGGGCGTATGGCCGCGTCACACTTTTCAGTCATGTCAGCAGATACTGCGCAGATCCTTGTCGCTGGTCCCAAAGTCGTAGAGCGTGCATTGGGTGTCGACATGACAAAGGATGAACTCGGCGGGGCTCACATTCACGCTAAGAGTGGCGTCGTCGATAACGTCGCTCCCAACGAAACCGAAGCGTTGATGCAGTGCCGTCGTTTTCTGAGCTATCTGCCTAGCAGTGTATATCAACGCACGCCTCGCTACCCATGCGACGACAACCCCGAACGCATGGAGTCCGATCTCCTTGACGTCGTGCCACGTGACTCGAGAAGCGTGTTCAACATGCGCACGGTCATTGAGATGATCGTGGACTTAGATTCCTTTTTCGAGATGGGTAAAGATTTCGGTCGAAGTCAAATCGTCGGATTCGCGCGAATCGACGGACAACCAGTTGGCATTCTCGCGAACAACAACCGAGTGTATGCAGGCGCAATGACTGCCGAGGCAGCACAGAAGTATCGTCGGTTTGTAGAACTGTGTGATACATTCCACGTTCCTGTTGTCAATTTCATCGACCAACCTGGATTCATGATCGGACCCGAAGCCGAGAAGAAAGGCACAATCCGCTATGGCATGGCTGCGGTGGCTGCTGCCGCACAAGCAACGATTCCTTGGTGTGCGATTCAAGTCCATAAAGGCTTTGGAGTCGCAACGGCTGCGCACTACGCACCAAATAACTATGTCTTGGCTTGGCCGTCGGTTGAATCCGGTGCACTACCACTTGAAGGCGGCGTGGCAGTTGCGTTTCACCGGGAAATCGAAGCTGCGGATGATCCGGTCGCAAAGCGTACTGAGATCGAAGAACGACTTCGTGCTGCGAGGTCACCGTTCCCTAGGGCCGAATCCTTCGGTGTCCATGAAATGATTGATCCGCGGGAGACGCGTCCTACTTTATGTCAGTGGATCGATTGGATCCAACCGCAGCTTGACGAACTGAAAGGGCCCGTTACGTTTACTATGCGACCATAATCCTGTGTTATGGCAGCATTGATTTTGAGCGTTGCAGCGTCCGTGGTCGTCGGTGCGCTGATCTGGTTGATTGTTGGACCGCGATTAAAACTGAACGAAGAACCCGTCCAGAACGAAGTCCTAAACGTACTGTGCTATATCGGGATCGCGTTTGTGGTCGTATTTCCGCTCGTGATATTCGTTCTGTCGGACTCGTTCTTCAGATGATCACGGGTTTTTAACTAGCCACGCTGAGCTCGTACCATCGGGTAGATTTGACGGAATCTGGGCCTGGAACCGACGCACCCGCTCCTCTTTACCCTGCTCTTTGTCGAATAGTGCTAAGAGTCGAACCTCGATCGTCTCGCGCAACGGTACATCCTCTTCATCTGGGAGATCTATCGCGCCGTGGTACACACAACGACGATTTGGTGCTTCCTCCATACTGTCATATTGTTTGAAGACAAGCAATTCATTCGGCTGCATGTCCGGATAGTAGAACCACCTTTGCGATTCATTGAACGTTAACCGGTAACTGACCAGCTTACGGCGATGCCGCGTCTGGTTCCAGGAATCTGCGTAGACCATGTCGAGCGGATCAACACTAGTCATGTCGCATAAGGACAGTGGCATGACACGGATTGACCTCGATGGATTCGAGCTTTGCCAAAAGTTGAATACTTGGAAGTGTCGATCCTCAACAAGAGGACCCCATCCCGGCTCTGAATAAGCTGTGACGTCCGAGTGAATGCCACCGTAAACCCCCTCGCTGCCGTTTGGAGTTGGGGTTGCAGCGCGCGGATGACCGGCAGGTAAACCACCATACCCATTTCGATACTGGTGTTGTGTCACTTTTACCTTGATGCACCCCGTCAAGTCTCGCAAAATCCGCGCATATTCGGCGTACAAGACGGTCGTCACCAGCTCTTGACTGGCCATGTCGGAGCAACTCGTTGCATGCTCGACAAGCGTGAAACCATGAGTTGAAAGACGGGGGGCTGGATTGAGTTCCCTCGCGTTGTACACGCTTACCTTATGGTCGTAGTACATCGACTGTCGCTCATCGGCGTCCAATACTGCTTCAGGCGGTGGCATACGGACGCCTCGATAGCGGTCATGCACGAACCTACCTTTGACTTCAATCGGCATTGAGCGCGTGTCTCTCATGGTATGGATGTGTTGCTACGAGCGATCAATTACAAGAGAAGTGTATGGCTGAGCGTCCTACTCTGATCTGATCATCGTAGTCCAAAACGGATGCCGAAGCGATACAGCGTTAGTGAAACTTTTTTCCGATAGACCGCTGTAACAGTTCGTGGAGCTATCCTACATCTTACCAATTCAAAGTTGCACCGACGGAGACCGTTCTAGCTTTATTTGGCCGCGCGCCATATGGGTGGCGCGAAACTATCGCATCTTCACTCAGAAGGTTCTCGACACGACCAAATACGGCAAAGGTCTCGCTAAAGACATAGTTGCCAGCAACATCGAGTGTGACCGAGCTGTCAACTTTCTCATAGATGCCGCACGACGCTCGAACGCATACATCCCCGACACGACTTATGCTCAAGAAACCTTCGAATGATTGTTTTACGACTCCAACAGTGAATTGAAGTTGCGATTCAGGTAAATACGGGATCGGGTCGCCGCTATTTACATCGCCAAAAAAATCAGTGTCCGCGACGTCGGTGTCGAATTGGCCATCGAATAAAGTTAAACTGAGATTAATCGGGACCGAAAATCCCCTATTGACCGCTAGTTCGGTAGTGACTTGGGCTTCCACTCCGGTCACCGTCGCTGCGTCGCCGTTGAAGGCGTCTCCGATATCGCAATCCGCACCTGATGACGCTGTGCACTCGCCTAATAGATTGTCGTAGTCAGTGAGAAACCCAACCACATCGGCAGTTAACGGCACCTCTTCACTGACGTAACGAATCCCTGTTTCGAATATCCACGCGGATTCTTCCTTCACTCCTGGTGCATTGCTTGGCGCCGTAAAGCCTCGGTGGGCACCGAAATGAACCCATGTGTGGTCGGTTGTTTTGTAACTCGCGCCAACACCGGGTGACCAAACTCTTGTGTGGTTTTCTCGCGTGCTCCGGAGGTTGTTGATCGCTCGGGAAGATGGATCGCTTGTACGCCCATTTCGAATTTCATATCGTGTTCTATTCTGATCAATACTCTCGAAGCGTACACCAGGGGTAAACGTGAGCTTGCCTAACTCGATTGTGTTCTTTACGTATAGCGCTAACGCTTGGGCTTCCTGGATCCGATTACCCGCATTGCCTAATAACCCCACATCATCAAGAACGAGATCGCCATTTTCTTGATGGTACGAACTATTCCTCTGTAATCGATCTTCTTCGTCCGCATGCACTCGCAGACTCACCTCAAGATTGTGAAGCGCGTCACCGAGTTCTGTTCGATGACTCATCCAAGCTTGAACGCCGTGCGAAAAGTATTTCCTCGCGTTAGCTCTCAGTTGGATGCTTCCAGGTAGCGTATCGAGCGTGCCCTCCAGGATGCCGTTCAAGTCTGCCCATGACGCTTCTCCGATGCCTTCGCCTCGATTTACCGCGCGAATCACGTTTGACCACGAGGTTCGACTTAACGACTCTGCACGCTCGCTACCGTCGAAGTCGATGCCTTCCGTCTTGAACCAAGTTCTTTCGTGGTTGTTTCGATATGCGGAGATCCGAAGCTGGGTGGCGTCGCTCATATCGAACGCGTACATGACGATGCCTTGTTGATGGGACGTAGTGATTTCGTCTAGTGCCGAAACACCGTATCTGCGATAGGGATTGTCAGAAAAGTCGTGGTCGCTCAATCCGAGGTAACTTTGCTGAGAAGTTTGATCCGCGGACTGTAATTTGAGCTCGAACGACTGATTTGAAGTGAGCTCAAATCGCAGTTTCGCGGTGTAGTCCCGTACGTCTAATCCTGTATTGGCGTCCGAACGATCGATGTTCTGATAGCCATTTGAAAACCATTGGTGCGTCTCTAAGAGACCTTGTACGTCCTCACCGTTCGTAAAACTCTGCCAAGCATGAACACGTTGCGAAGCATGTTCACCAAAATGCGCCATGGCATAGCCTTGTGCGCGAGCAGGAATCGGCGTGGAAACCAAATTCAACGTGCCTCCGATGGTGTAAGGGCCTTGCGAAATCGCTGACGGACCCTTCAGCACCTCGACACTGTGCATTCGTCCCGCGGTAGGGAAGTAATAGGCAGAGGGCGCTGAGTACGGAGCCGGTGCGATAAGCACGTTGTCTTCCAGCAACGTGATCCTTCCACTTCGCTCACTCGCGACCCCTCGAATACTGATGTTAGGTCGCAAACCAAACCCATCTTCTACCTGCAGTGCAATCCCAGGCGCTTGCCGAAGCGCTCGCTGCACGTCTGCATACGCGAACCTTTCAAGTTGCTCGCGATCAATAATCGTGGCAGCACCAGGCAGACGTGCGAGCTTATCTGAGTCAGACGCGATGATCGTCACCGTCTCTAGTCGTGGATCATCTTCGGTTTGTTCATCCTCTTCAGCGCATACAGCTGAGTAAGCCCCAAGAGTACAAACCGCCCAGAAGATAGCTTTCATCGTGGACGTAACAAAGGCGCACCGACGCGGCTGTCGTTTTACGGTATCGGAAATTCGTGGGTGAGGTCGCACTCTAATTCGATCTGGTCATTAAATGAAACGTTAATGATACTTATTCTCATTTAGGTTTCTTTTTTAACAAGTACCGAGTCGTTGCGACATTTAATCGGAAAGTTGATTTCGACGCGAAAATTCGCGCCTTATGTCCTCATAGCTCCTCGACGAAGCTCGAATCCGCGCTTTTGAGCAACGCTATGTTCTAACTGCGAGCATCTGCAGAAATGTCTGCTTCTGGTCCTCGCTCATCGCGGTGAACACGGGTACGCGAAGCTCAGTCGTCGGAAACTCAGCAAATTCAGGTGACGGCGCCTGTAATGAAGCCGCGATGTTGTGCAAGCCGCCACCCTCTTCACCACCTTTGCTTAACGCCGCACCAACTGCCGGAGGCCAAACCGCTTGCGGGCGAGGTTTAAAGTCCAAAGGATTAGGTCGACCGACATACTCTTCGATCGCCTTATACATGGCCTGTTCGTCTAAGGATCGCTGACGTTGACCTTCACGACCATATTTCGCAGCCGACTGGTTACATATTGCTGCCCACTGCAATTCAACATGAAAGCCCGGTAGCGCTCGACATTCGTCAGGGGCGCCATCGCCGCCGCTAATTTCACCATCCTTAACCATGATGTAGTACGCAGCTTGTTCACGACCATCCGTCAACAGACGCGCTGGGGGATGCGTGTAAATCTCACTAAACCCCCAATTAAGATCACTTGGGAGGTCGCCTTCTTCTAAGAGCCGAACACCATATGCCGCACACGCTTCACACCAAGCTTTCGATCCAAATTCTCCAACTGGCTTGATTTCTGCTACATTGATTTCGGCCATACCGCTGCCTTTACTTGAAGTCTTCTGATTATGCCAATGGGGGAAACGGCGTATTGTGGCCACACTCCTCATTGAGCTTAAATCCGGTGGCGCGCGTGTTAATGTTCCGAACTCTGTATGCAAGCTACCACCAACTCAGCGCACGATAACTTAGCAAAACCAACGAAGTTGAATCAGCTACCTCTCCTAGATGGCTATTCGCTTGAATCGAGCGAACCTCACCCTCCTAAATTGACATTGCTCTCCATGTTGGGGCTTGCACTCAAGACATGGCCGTTCCTACGGCCACTATTGGTGCACTTGTTAGCACTGCTTGCGATAGCTGGCGTTGGTTTGATAACGGGTATGGCGGGGACTTTTATTGGCGTCGACCTATTCCTGAACAAAGTACTCGTTGGCGATAAACTCCAGCCTCTTCAGGCCACGGTGCTGTTCGTGGGTGACGAATACATCACCACCGACCCACGACAACTCGGCGAGACATCGAAACCCGATGACTTAGAGAACGCACTGATCGAAACCAAGGAGTCAGATGAAATCTCATCCGTAGAGCAACTGACACCCGATCAGCGTCGAACCATTCGCGATCGATTCATCCTATGGGGAATCATGGGTGGCGTTTTCCTTGGTCTACTCGGCTTCGCGACTTGGTACTACTCGACGTGGATTTGGCAAAACGTCAATCAGAATCTTCGCGTCGCGATGGTCGAACGTGCAGAGTCGCTCTCCCTCCGTTATCACGACGACGCCCGGGTTGGCGATGCGATATTTCGAGTTTTCCAAGACAGCTCAATGATTGTGAATCTCATGCAAGGCGCAATTGTGTCGCCATTGATGATGGCTTTCAGCGTTCTGTTCGCATTTGCGATCGTGATTGCATTCGACCCGTTGATCGCTGGATTTGCGTTGATTGCAGCAGTACCGTTTGTTTTGCTTTTGGTGAAATCAACACGACGCATTCAACGGCGATCGCTCGCAAACCGCGTTGCGAATAGCAACCTCACTTCATACATCCAAGAGACCTTCACGGCCGTCAAAGTAATCAAGGCGAATAGTTCCGAGCGTCAAATCCACGAACAGTTTGATGAAGACTCAAAACGAGCCCTAGATGCAGCGTATCACTTAAGGCTTGACATGGTCCTGCTCACGCTCGCCATTGCCTTTCTGGGTGGAACCCTCGTGATCGGATCCGAATATGTCCTTGCGAATTGGGTCATCGTCGAACGAGAAACCTTCCTCGGGGCCGCAGTCGCAGGTTTGATCGGATTTGCGATTTGGAATTTAGGTGCATTCGAGATTGCGCGAGGTCGAATCGAATCTTTGTCCGGAAGTGCGAGGTCTCTGCTGGGCATCTGGATGCGGATGCAAGACCTGTTCATCGCGCTTCGACGCGCGTTTGACCTACTAGAAACACCATTGGAAGTCATCGAACACCCAAATCCAGCACCATACCCGACTCCGATTCAGACCGTCACATGGGATCAGGTCTCTTTCCGCTACAAAGAGGAAGCGCCAACCGTACTGTCGGATCTGTCTCTCAGCGCCGATGCTGGAACAATAACGGCGATTGTCGGCGCGACTGGTTCAGGGAAGTCCACGATGATGTCGTTGCTCCTTCGCCTATTCGATCCTGATGAAGGTCACGTCACCATCAACGAGATCGACTTGCGTGAGTTGCGAATTTCCGATGTACGACGCAATTGTGCAATTGCGCTTCAAAAGAACGTCTTGTTCAATGAAACGGTTGCCAACAACATCTCATTTGGAGCGGGTCAAGTCAGTCGTGCTCAGATCCAACGTGCTGCGGAAATCGCGGCAGCTGACTCATTCATCCAAGATTTAGAAAAAGGTTACGACACTGAACTCGGTGAGCGCGGAGGCAAGCTTTCCGCCGGGCAACGTCAGCGTATATCCATAGCGCGAGCTGTAGTGCGCGACACGCCGATTCTGATTCTGGACGAACCAACCGCATCGTTAGACGCACGCAATGAACAGCTTGTTCTCGCCAATTTGGCCGCGTTGGGAACCGAGAAAATCATCTTGTTGATCACGCATCGGTTGTCCACCATACAAAACGCGGACCAAATAGCGCTTCTCGAACATGGTCGAATCGTCGAAATCGGTACTCACTCAGAGCTAATCGCGCGACCTGACGGTCGTTACGCAGCATTTGCACGCACTGAACTAATCAGTGCTCAGTCAGATTCCAGTGCGGAATCGGTGTAGCGCACATGACGGAATCGATCCTACCGGACCAAGCGGCCGAAAAAGGACGACCCAACATCGTTCGAGAGATTATTGGACAGAATCGATTCGACGATCGCATAGACACTCGATCAGATCTGAATACCCTTGAAGCGCTTCAGATCATCGGCCGATCGATACGCCAAATCTCGTCCGTAAAAGGACTGTTCGGCATCAAAATGGTGCTCGAGTTGGGGTTGCTCATTCCCGGTCTGTATCTGCCATGGTTAGGCAAGATCGTCATCGATAACGTGCTGCAGCAGCGGCCGTTCAACACAACCGAAATCGCGTACCCACCCTTCATGCAACCGGTTCTCACGATTGTCCAGGATCAAGACCCATTACAAATCATGCTTACGGTCGCGATCATCTACATCTTCGGCATGTTCCTAGTCGGGATGCGTACCGGCGGACTTGGCGCCGGTCTGCACGAAGGACAAGACGCTGCCACACAAGCCGAAAATCAGATAAGCGCGTCATATTCATCAGGAAGTGGTCTGCTGGGACTAGCCTCATTTATGGTTGGCGTTCGACTCACCCAACGCTTGGCTAATCGTATGCGTAAACGACTTTTTGAGCGGTTAAGTCGCTTGCCAATGGTCGTTCTTGATGATCAACGGATCGGTGACAGCATCTACCGCGTTATGTACGACGTGCCAATGGCACCCGATTTATTCCATCAATTGACCACCGTGCCATTCTTCATGATTCTCAATGCTGCAATCAATCTCTACATATTGCAGTATTCGTACGGCGACGTATCACCTGAACTTATCTGGATCGCCTGGGCGACGGTGCCCGTCGCATTCGTCATCACATTTCCGTTCTCAGGCTCCATCCGTCGCACAAGCCAAAACAAGCGAGCTGCTGGATCTGCCACCACAAATGCAATAGAAGAGTCCGTGTCAAATGTTGCGGCCGTTCAAAGTTTGGATACGTCCAGTCAACAGTCAAGTCGATTTGCGGACCGGAGTGAGCAATCATTTCTACGAGAGCGATATTACATTGCGGTCGTAATCGCGGTTTCGGCTATTTTCGGCGTTATTTCGGGCATCGCAGGCATCTATGTAACGATATTGGTGAGCAATAACGTCATCAATAACGTCATGTCACCGGGAGACTTCGCAGTGGTTGTCGGTGTTTTTTGGAGTATCGCGATGTCAGCGGCCTACTTCGGTTCGTACTGGATCAAAATACAAGACGTAATTGCGGCAGTACGGCGCGTGTTCTTCTTCATGGATTTCGAGTCCGAAGAAGATCGCACGGACGGTGACATATGCCAAACGATCGATCGAGACGTTACATTCAATGAAGTGAGCTTCGAGTACCCAAACGGCACTGAAGCGCTCAAGAATATTAGTATCAACCTTAAGATCGGTGATCTCGTCGCGATCGTTGGACCAACCGGATCCGGCAAGACTACGCTAGCCTACCTAATCCCCTCACTACTTCAGCCAACACGTGGGCAAGTGCTAATAGATGGGCGCGACACGCGCGAGCTGAGTTTAGCGAGCATTCGCCGGCATGTCTCGTACGTACTGCAGGAACATACGTTCGTATCCGCGACAATTCGACACAACCTGCTTCTTGCAAATCCAGAAGCGACAGAACAAGACATGTTTAACGCACTTGAAATGGCGGGGTGCACGGACTTCATAAATGCACTACCGGACGGACTGAACACGAGTCTAGGGCGCGGTGGCGACACGTTGTCGGTGGGTCAACAACAACGATTGTCGATCGCTCGTGGTTTGATTCGAAATACGAGCATATTGATATTGGATGAACCAACCGCGGCACTCGATCCTCAAACCGAACAAACGCTCCTCAGATCGCTGCGCCAAGCATCGGATGACCGACTCGTTGTCGTGATTGCGCACCGGTTGTCGACGATCCGGCAAGCCGACCTAATCGTGTTCATTGAGGACGGCGAAATTCAAGAGACCGGCACACATGAAGAGTTAATGGCGCGCGACACTAGCGCCTACCGAGAGTACGTGAATTTACAAAGCGTAGCCAGCTGATCTAGATTGTCGTCAACATCTCGTCGCTAAACGACCAACAAATCCTGCCCAATCAAATGCTCTGATCGTCGTGTATCGCGACGGTCCCCTGGTCGCCATCGATGCTGATCATCTGTCCGTGTTTGATGCGCTTGGTGCCGTCCCCGACGCCTAGGACTGCCGGAATTCCGTATTCTCGGGCAACTATGGAGCCGTGTGCCAGGATGCTACCCACGTCAGTAACGAGTCCCACAGCATGAGCGAAGAGCTGCGTCCACGCAGGGGTAGTCAATGGACTGACCAAAATCGATCCGGGGGCCATCTTCTCGAAGTCAGCTGCACTCGTGATAACCGAGGCTGGAGCCGTGACTCGACCGGGGCTGACCGGAAATCCGCGCATGGTGTCATCATCCGCTTCATTCTTGATTTGCGTTTCTTTAAATGCAATCCCGTCGATCTGGCTCGCCTCAAGAGGTAGCGTCCCAGGCGGATGATGCCGCTTGCGAGCTTCACGGAGTTCCCTTCGTTCTGCCGCGAGGGTACCTAATTTGGTCGCTGCTACACCAGTTGAGCGTTGCTCGATCGCCTTTCGCAACTCGTCGGATCGAAGGAAAAACACGTCATCCGGATCGCGGAGCGTTCCGACATTCACCAATCTTTGGCCTAATTCATGCGCCATCGGTCGCAACACACCCCATGTGTAGCCAAACATGAACGCCACTTCTTCACGGATGTAGTGATATTTGCGCGCCAACCAAAGGCGAAATCGGAACTGCCAGTACTCAAGACCATTTAGGAGTTGGCTAATCTCCTCGAATTTCTCCTCCCGAATCTTTTGCGTGCGCAATTCCTGATTGTGGGGGTCATAGTCCGGATCGGCAACCATAGCCTTTAGCGTCGTCATCATGGCTGCCGGATATTCTTCCTGCGTTGGTTCGACGAAGTCCATGCTATAGCCTTGATGGCCATAGGTTTCAAGGTAGTTGTCGATCAATTGATTCAACGGTGCGGCATCTTCTCGTGCGCGTAGCCGATCTCGTAAAAATCGCACAGGAGTCACCTGAATTAAAAATGCCACTTCGTCGCTATTGCGAACCTCATTCGCGATTTCAAATAGTGCCGCATTCGCTTGCATAGCTTTCGACTCAATTCCAGAAAGGAATTGACCGCTGATGAAGTGATGGTCGGGGAGCGTCTCACGTAAGAAGCACTGTAGTTGATCGTCCGTAGATTTCGCGACTCCGAATGTATGGCTGGAATTGCTGGACCAGTAATAGCCTTCCTCTATAGCCATTTCACGAATCCCATCGAGCAGCTCCGTGTCGCTCGCCGACTTAGGCTCGATCTTTGACCACTTCTCACGTATTCCTTGCAGGCGAGGCCGTGTAACTTTGAACCACTCGCCAAGCTGGCGATCATTCCATTCGCTGTGGTTGAAGGCAACGTACGTCGGGTTCTTACTTTCGGGCAGACTGACTCGAACGGCAAGATCGTCCGATGCTTCCGATTCATACCACACGTCAAACGCTTGTTGATCTTCGGTCGATAACTCGTCTCGAAACATTTTCAGATCACGTTCCCGCACTTCACGATCTCGCACTCGCGATTCCCGCAACATCCGTTCGATTTGAGATTCGTCTTTCGCGCCTTTCTGCTTACTCGCAACCTGCGGCGTTTCCGCAGCGAGTTCTGCTAGATCAATATCTGCGTCACCAATAGGCAACAGTCCTTTCTCGCGGGCTTGGTCGTGCACAATCTGAAAGTCGAAGCGCTGATACGCATAACCGTTCACTGCAATGAACATCGGACCCCCACCTACCATCAGGCTCTTTTCTTTCCGAGTAGACTCAAGTCCCTCAGTTAGATACAACTCCTCAAACAACGGGCTGATCGGGTCGGGCATGTTTTCGACGATCTGACGTCTGGATACGTACGTAGCCGGTTTTGGAACTTCCCACTCAATGTCAATCGGTTGCACCGGTAGGTTGGTGATTGGTCGAGATTGAAGCAGATGGATTTCGTCTCCACAGATAGCCCATTCGATATCCTGCGGAACGTTGTCGTAGAGAGCAACAATCTTCTCGGCCGTGTCCCAAAGCTCACGAACCTGTTTCTTCGTTAGTACGGATACAGATTGCAGTTCATCCGATACCTCTCGGTTAGCAGTTCCCTGACCATTCGTGGCATCAATTTGGAGTTCTTTTGTGCCGATCATGGATTCCTGAATTGAACCATCGGACCGGCGAACTATGAATGTATCAGGAGTGATCTGGCCACTGACCACGGCCTCGCCGAGACCATAACTTGCGTTTATGACCATTTCTGATCGTTCACCTGTTGCGGGATTTGCTGTGAAAAGGATGCCGGCAACATCCGCAGGAATAAGCAGCTGCACCACCACCGACATAGCGACGGAGTCCTGCGCGATGCCGTTCTGATGGCGATAGTTCAAGGCTTGTGGCGTCCATAGGGATGCCCAGCAACGCTTTACGGCCGCAACGACCTCATCCGAGCCACGGATGTTGAGATAGGTCTCCTGCTGTCCCGCGAACGATAGATCCGGCAGATCTTCCGCATTTGCAGACGAACGTACTGCAACAGCCGGTTCGGTCTGGGTGAAATCGGCATATGCTGCAACAATTTCCTCGTGAAGTTCGGACGAAACACCCACTTCATCGAACAAACCTCGGATCTTATTAGATGCGTGCTCAAATGATGCCTGACCGTTGACGAGTGTCGGTTGTGCCGACGCCAAAATCCGTGCCTGTAGATCGTTATTCGCAACGAATTGCTTGTATGCGTTTGTTGTGACATGAAATCCCGTGGGCACGTGGAAGCCATGGTTTACGAGATTCGTAAGCGATCTACCTTTACCGCCAAGCAGTTCGAGGTCGTCGTTGGTGGTTAAGAATGGCTCAATGAAGTCTGACAATTAGTTAACCTGCTGAAAACGGTGGTACTATCGCGGGCAGCGATTTTAAGTTTGAAACGGGGCGACAATTGCGCCCTTGACGGTAGTTTTAGTTCCCGTGGACTCAATGGTCCGGTTTTCGTTCACTTGACGATTCAGGTGCACCTAACAGAGTGTCCGTTGACCTTAATCAAATTGGATCCGATATGAAATTCCTTGTGTTCGCCGATGTCCATGGCAATGCGACTGCGCTAGAGGCGGTCTTGCAGAAGGAACGGGATTTCGACTCAGTCGTGTTTTTAGGTGACGCCGTATCGCCTGGACCCCAGCCCAATGAAACGATCGAACTGCTCTCGGCGCTGAGAGGTGTGTTCATACAAGGCAATCACGAACGTTCGATGCTCCATCCCGAATCTACCGCAAATTGGCCAGGCGGTCACAAAGCGCTGATGGATTGGATTTACGAAGTATTTCACGAATCTGGATACGAACTCCTAAAAAAATTCAACTCACCGGGCGAGTATGAGCTAGATGGTCGCACCTTCGTGCTTGCACACGGGGACGAGAACAAAGAGGTGCGCCACGTCCTACCAGACAGCCCGGGTCAATATTTCGATGCCTTTAAATACGGGAACAACGCATCTGATGTTTTATTCGGGCACTCGCACGTTCAGTTTAGACGTCTGATTGGCAATCAGGAATTTATGAACCCAGGCAGCATCGGCCAAAATCGCTGCGGACATGTCCTCGCTTGCTACGGATTGCTAGTTGATGGCGAATTCAGTCACCATCACGTCGCATACGATCCAACACCGTGGCTTGATGCATGCGATCGAATTCCTACGCTTCACCAATTCGCCGAATTTCGCGATTGGTTCAAGCAACAGGTCCTAACCGGCTATTCGATGGGAGCAAGCGAGCCTTGGTTGAGTTACTCGAACAAAGGCTATCTGTGACTCCCCGATAGCATAGGTGTCAATCACCTGATTAGAGTGTGTCATACGTCATGTTCGGTGTAGGGTCTAGCTTGCGCCGGCAGCAGCCGCCGAACTGGCTGTCATAGCTGCAACCATCGCGGCTTGTTGTTGCGTGATGATCTGTATCGCGGCAAGCGCACCTTGATTCGGCGTACCCAAGCTGCACGATCCGTACCCGAGCTTCGGCAAGTTATTCACCCAACGTATCGCACCATCGTTCATGTTCAGTGCGTACACGTGACCTTTTGTTGCGGCGAAGGCGGTGTCCTCGTCGCGACACACGCTCGTCGTGCCTGAACCTCGAAGGTGAGTCCGCCACAGCTCATACCCATCTGACTTTCGAATGCATACAACGTGCCCCTTGACACCAACGAGAATCACGTCCGTAGAAATCATCAGGTTTTGCTCGAATCGGGCGTCGCGGCAATTAGGACAGTGCCACGTCCGAGCTTGGGTAAGTCGTTAGTCCAAAGGATCGAACCCGTATCGGGGTCCAGCCGGTATACCTCTCCACCTGCACTCGCATACAGCGCGTCGGGTTCTACCGCAAGCGTCACTAATTGAGACGCTCGTCTAGGTAGATTCGTCCGCCACACTTCAGTGCCGTCCGATTTTCTGATGCGTACGACAGAGTTTTTGATCGCTACAAATAGATCATCTCGTGCCATGGTTCGTTCGCCTCTCTAGATACTGATCAGGCCACCGCATTACTGACAATCCACAGCGGATAGCTAGCCTAAAGACTTGTGACTCATTGCACCGCGGGATTGTTAACAAAGTCGCCGGCTCGAAAGATAGCAATGCTCTCAGGCAACAAGTGTCTTCGTAGCGCGTCTTGAACCATGTCAGGAGTCAATTCTGCTATGGCTTCCTCAATCTTCGCAGTGAAATCCATCGTCCGATTCCAACGCAAATTCGCCTGCAATTGGTACGCCACGTTTGTGTCATTTGCGCGAAGGTTTTGCTGATAGTCGAGGTAGCCTTTAATCGCAGCGGCTAGTTCGTCTTCCGTGATGCCGTCGTTCAGCAACAACTCGACCTCCTCACGAAATGCTCTTACTACTAAATCTCGATTCTCTGGCGCGAAAATGGCATAGGTGAGAAATAAGGAGGTTGGATCTGGTTCCAGCGTCTGTAACTGGGCACCTACCCCGTAGGAGAGACCGTCTTCCTGACGAATCCGTGTCGCCAATCTTGAACTCAAGAAACCGCCGCCGAGTATCTCCATGCCGATCCGAAATGCTGGATAGTCATCGTGCGACGTGTGGACACCCATATTTAGAGCCGCATACATGGTTGCATTGGACTTGTCGGGAGTTTCTATATCGAGTTCAACCGGATCCTGCACGTAATGTTCATACGGAATATGTTGGTAGTGCGTCGTCGCTTCCCAGTTACCGAACGAATCCTCGAGAAGGGTTAACACGGCAGTCTGATCGAAGTCACCTACGACCGAAATCGCTCCATTTACTGGACTGTAGAACTCCTTCCAGAACTGCGAAACATCTTCGATCCTGGTGTTCGAGAGGGCTTCAATGTCCTCCTCTGCCGTATAGAAATAGAAAGGATGCCCTTTGGAAACAGCATTGACCAGGTACCGTTGGTACGCTTCATTGGCGCGAAAACCTGGCTCGCTCATGTTCGCTTCGATTGACGCTAGTGTCTCTTCAATCAGCAAGTCGAATTCGGCTTCGTCAAATGCAGGTTCTCGCAAGATTTCTGTGATTAACTTGAATGCCTCTGGTAACTGGTCTCGGACCGACGAAGCCGTGACAGCCACATTCCAATTCAAGCCGCCAATCGATAGGCGCATCTTTAATCGATCAAGTTCGTCTTGTATCTCCTGACGCGTGCGATGCTTTGTTCCTCGCATCAACATGAAATGGACCAAGCGCGCGTTGTGGTGTTGGTCCATCAGCAGGTCAGACGTTCCGAAGGGAAAGTTCATGCTAATCGTCACCGAGTCGCCACGCGTCTCCTTGGGAAGCAGCGCAACCTTTACGCCGTTCGAAAGCGTTGCTACGGTGGTTCGTGCCTGGATGTTCACGGGTGAAGGATCGAAACGCTCGCCCTGGGAAATCGCTTCACGGCCAACGTAACCGTCCACGAGGTCGCTGACGTCAGGTGCCGCAGCGATCTCCGCTCGGGGAGGCGTCGCTTCGGCAGGATAGAACCGACCTACCGTACGGTTTGATTCAAGGAAAAACGCGTTCGCTGCCGCCTGTACGTCCTCAGAGGTGACTTTCTCTAGATTGTCTCGATGCAAGAACAGTAGACGCCAATCTCCCATCGCTGCCCACTCGCTCAATTGCAGTGCAATACTGCGCGGGTTGTTGAAGGCTAACTCGATACTGGTCAAGTATTCATTCTTAGCACGATTCACTTCCTCCGCAGTCGGTGGTTTGTCCTGCTTGAGCTCTTCGAATGTTGAAAAAAGCGCGTCTGCGGTTACATCCAGATCGCCTTCTTTTCGAACTTCCGCATATGCGAGTAGCACGCTAGGCTCGCGCAATTGGAACGCGAATGCATTGGCGTTGGCAGCAAGCTTCGACTCGACTAGATTCTTGTATAGACGGCCTGAAGGCTGATTGCTCAGCACGTGTGACAGAATATCAACAGCAGCGAATTGTGGGTCTGATCCTGCAGGTATGTGATATGACGCAGCAATGTACTGAGTATCACCCACGCGACGTAAGGTGACAGTTCGTTCACCGTCTTGTGCCGGTTCAGCGGTATATGTTGGGTAAAGTTGATTCGCGCCACTACGGTCCGGAGCCGGAATCCGACCAAATAACTCCGAAATCATGTCTAGCGCTACATTTTCTTCGAAGTTACCCGCGACAACCAATACAGCGTTATCCGGCTGGTAGTACTTCCTATAGAAAGCCTTCAGGCGATCGATCGGCACGTTCTCGATATCCGCTCGCGCCCCTATCGTCGTTTTGCCATAGTTGTGCCATATGAACGCCGTAGCAAGAATGCGGTCCATGAGCACACTAAATGGGCTGTTTTCGCCACGCTCCCATTCGTTGCGGACAACTGACATTTCAGAATCGAGATCCTCTTTCGCGATAAACGAGTTGACCATACGATCGGACTCAAGATCCAATGCCCATCGTAGGTTGTCTTCGGTCGCTGGAAACGTCTCGAAATAGTTGGTGCGGTCGTACCACGTCGTTCCGTTTGGCGATGCACCGCGTTCTGTGAGCTCCGCAGGAATATCTGGGTGGTTTGGTGTCCCCTTAAAAACAAGGTGCTCAAGGAGATGCGCCATCCCGGTCTCGCCGTAGCCTTCATGTAGCGAACCGACCAAATACGTGATGTTGACCGTTATCTGTTCTTTACTGGGATCCGGAAACAGCAAGACTCGCAGACCATTGTTGAGTCTGAACTCGGTGATGCCTTCAACCGATGTAATCCGTTCCAGGTCTGCAAGACGTGTCTCCTCTGCGTCTGCATTGTTGGTCGGCTGCTGAGCGGATACGGCTTGCTGAAACCCCACAATGCAGAGCGTCACGACTGTCAGCAAAGTAGCAACGTGTTTTCGGAAGCAGTTTTGGTTCACGGGTACCGCCACGATTAAGAGACTAAGCCGCGAATTATCAGATGATGCGCATAACACCTCGAACGATGTCCGTTACGCTAACCTAAATTCAGCCTCAAAGACTCAAGTGGTTCTCACGCTAGCTAGCAAATGTGCAAGACGGCAGGATTAACTGAATAAAATTCATAATTTATATCACCTGTCATGAAACATATTCATTTTGCTCAAATTTGATATCAAGCACTTGTTGACGTTACAGGCGTTGCGTGACACCAATCGACTCAGCGATGCTGCGGAGAAAATCTTTGTAACACCTTCGGCTATCTCGCATCAGTTACGGGAACTCGAGGAACGTTTCGGGTGCGTACTCGTGTATCGGCGACAGCAGCCTTACTCGTTTACCGCCGCTGGCTATCGCTTGCTCGAACTAGCTGACGAGATCCTTCCAAAAATACAAGAAGCCAACGCCGAAGTTCTGCGCTTGGCGAAAGGCAATAGCGGCCGACTCCACATAGCCATCGAGTGTCACAGCTGTTACGACTGGCTCTTGCCTACGCTCGACCAATACCAACGTTCGTGGTCGGATGTCGATGTGGACATTGCCGGGGGATTTGGTTTTCAACCTCAAGCCGCTCTTGCCCGAGGCGAACTCGACCTGGTCATAACAGCGGATCCCATTGAAGATCAACGGCTAGCCTATATTCCCTTGTTTAAGTACGAGTCCCGCTTAGCGGTCTCCACGCAACACCGTCTCGCGAAACAAAAGTACGTGCTGCCAGAAGACCTAGCTCGCGAAATGCTGATTACCTATCCGGTGGAGCGATCACGACTCGATGTCTTCAAGTGCTTCCTCAACGATGCGAATGTCGAACCAGAAAAGGTCAGAACTGCGGAAATCACATCGCTGATGATTCAGCGCGTTGCAAGCGGACGGGCAATTACCTGCTTGCCTCACTGGGTCCTGCGTACGTATGAAGACAGCGGCTACATCGTCTCGAAGCGACTTGGGAAAAAGGGCGTCTTCCCCATGATGCTTGCAGCCGTGCGACGGGATTACAAAGAACTGGCATTTGTCCAGGACTTCTGCGCCACAGCAAGGCAGTCATTTCAAAGCGACTTCAGCGCGACGCGGCGACCATAATCGCTCGGTGCGAAATCGCGAGTCGAGTTTAAAACAACGTGTCAACTATTGTTGAGGGGATCCCTGATCTCGACGACAACGGGTCAGCAGAGGCGACGCGGTCGCCTATCCTGAATGCGTTCTGGAACTGTCGGCACTACTTGCTTCCACAGTGGCGCCACATTGTCTTGCTTCTCGCATTGACGCTCCTGGCGTTAGTTATGAATACCGGCATCGCCATGTTTAGCGCGGACCTGCTAACGAATAAGGTGTTTCTGGGTGAACCACTAAACTCGTTCCAAGCGACAGTCCTGGGTCTCAGTCACATCGAATTCGTTGACGTTGATTCCCTTAGTCAAGCAGCCCGCTTTCAGCTTCGCACGATATTTCTGGTTCTACTCGCCTCCTTGGTAGTCTCATTCTTCTTGCTTAGCCAAGGTATGAGCTACTACCAAACTTGGATCCTGCAACGAGTTAACCAACATCTACGCGTTTCCATGATGGAAAACGCGATTCGATTGTCGCTTCGTTACCACCATAAAAATCAGATAGGAGACGCCATTTATCGGGTCTATCAGGACAGCGCGATGGTCGTATCGGTATTGCAAACGGGAGTGATTCAACCACTCATTCTCATTGGCTCATTCGTCTTTGTACTCACTGTCATCGCCGCATTCAATTTGTACTTGGCGGGATTATTTGCGTTGGCAATTCTGCCGTCGGTCGGATTGGCTAAAGTGATGACAGGAAAGTTACGCCAACGCAGTCGTACATCGCGATCCGCCAACAGCGCCCTTACTTCACACATACAGGAGAGCATTCAGGGCAGCAAGCTACTGAAAGCACTCAATGCTGAACGCGGCGCTTTCGACTCGTTTGTTTCACACTCACGTCGAGCACTTGACCGCGCCTACGACCTCCGCAAAACGGTGGTATTACTCAATCTTGGGGTCTTTTTCTGTGGTGCCGTCGCTACGCTCGTGGCCGACTACTTGATGGTTCAGTTAGTTTGGAACGAGACCGCCACAGCCGGATACGGCGTAATCGCCGTTGTAGGTTTCGCAGTATGGGACCTCGGTGCGTATCAGGCTGCTAGAGAACATGTCGGTGGAGCGGGTGGAGCGCTAGTAGGTATGGCGTTCACATGGAGCCTTTTACAGGATATGGGCGTCGGACTCCAACGAGCGATGTTCCTGTTGCAGTTGAAACCAGAGGTGGTTGATGCATACGACGCGCAACCCGTACCTAGCGGTCCAGTCTCAGTTGAGTTCGATCAAGTTTCGTTTCAGTACGAGGAAGACACACCAGTTCTCCAAGATGTGAGTTTCACCTCCGAACCCGGTTCGGTTACGGCGATCGTGGGCGGTTCTGGTGCCGGAAAATCGACTCTCATAAATTTGTTGCTTCGGCTATACGACGTGAAGAGCGGCACTATTTGCGTCGGAAATGAAGACGTTCGCGCCCTTGAGCAAGATTCACTAAGAAATGCGGTTTCTGTTGTGTTACAAGAAAACGCGCTCTTCCCAACTTCCATTGAAGAGAACATCCGCTTCGCTGCCCCTGACGCATCTGACCACGCGCTACAAGAGTCATTACGGATTAGTTGCGTCAGCGAATTTCTCGATTTGCTCCCCGACGGGCTGGCGGCCGAACTAGGGGAACGCGGCGCAAAACTGTCTACCGGACAGCGCCAGCGAATCTCAATCGCGCGCGCTATCGTCAAGGATGCGCCTATTTTGGTTTTAGATGAGCCTACTGCGTCGCTCGACGTAAAAACAGAGAACCGGGTCATTGAGAACATCCGAGAGTGGGCACATGAAAAGGTCGTCTTTCTTATCACGCATCGTGTTGCCACCACGTTTCACGCCGACCAGGTGATCTTCTTAGAAAACGGTACTGTGCGCGAACTTGGAACACCTGCGGAACTCTTTGGACGTCTCGACGGTAGATATCGGGCGTTTGTACAAGCCGAAATACAGAGTGCGGAATCTGCGTAGTCGTCCCTTTAATCGCGGTTCGCAGACTGTCTACACGCCTGATGGAGGTACGTAGTTCTCGATTGGACCTCGCCACCAGTCACTCTTGGAACCGTCTCGATAGACGTCCGCAATCTGCGCCTTGAACCGCTCTACCCGAGCTTGTTTCTCGGTTTCACGATCGTACACCGCTTGCATCCGAACTTCGATGGTGTAACGCGTCGGCGCTTCGATTGGTGTATTCGGATCGACGACGGCACTATGAAAAACGGTACGTAGATTCAACTCCTCCACCCGTGTGTCATATTGACGGAAGATAAGCACCTCATCTTTCGACATGTTCGGGAAGTAGTACCACCTTTGGTTCGGCGAGAACACGACTCGCTGATCGACGACCTTGTAATACTGCTTGATGTTTCCCGTGGCGGTACCGTCGCCAAAGACGATATCGTCAGGATCGACCGATTGCATATCGCACACGCCTAACGGTGCGGTAAACACCAATTCGTTCTTTTTGACACTTCGCCAAATGTTCAAGCTCTCGAAATGACGCTCATCCGGAACGATTTTGGCGAACGCATCTTCGACCGCGGCACACATGTCTGAGTGAATTCCCATGCCGTAACCGCCGCCGCTTCCATTCGGCGTGGGTTTTACACCCCGCGCACCGGACTGTCCGCCAAAACCATTTCTATATTCATGTCCGCCTCCCCGCACTTCATAACATCCCCTGACTCGCTTGACGACGTCGCGGCAATGGTCGTAGTACTCTGTCATTACAACGTCCGTATCCATCAGATCCATGTCACAAGGCGCATGGATTAACTGAAAACCATGCGAGTCGATCGTTGGAGCAGGATCGAGAAGCCGAGCGTTTCGCACCGTTACACGATGGGTCTGACCGGTCGTTCTCAAGACCTCTGGATCCTTCGCGGAGTACTGATTTGGTACCCGAAATCCTCTGTGTAGGCCATTTGCAAAATGCATATTCGACTCGAACGACTCCGGGGCATCGAGCGGTTTTAATGGGTCGAACATGTGACGACTCGGATATTGGCGTTGTTTCGAACTCTCGGCATTCTAAAACGTTGCGAACAGAATTGGTGGTGCTGAAAATGTTTAGACCAAGCACAAGCCGCAAGATGAAGCGCGTTGGTGTTCTATCGAGAGCTACGCAGTACAAACAAAACTGAATTGGAGAATTACCGTACATTAGGTACTGCGTAAAGGATCTTCCGTGCTCGTTTATGTCCAGAACTTTGCTGAGTTTTCAAAAACGGTTCTGCGCAATCGCATTACCGACGTTATCAAGACCAATGTCCGAGAAAAACTAGGTATCGGCGTAAGTCCTAACGAAATTCAATCTTGGCAGAATTCGTTGTCGTTCATGCGAAATGCGTTGGAACTTGCTAATCTGCCACCAAATGCAGGCATCGCGATCGAGTTTCAGATTCCGTTGACTTCAAGGCGCGTCGATATGTTGGTGAGCGGTGTTGACGAGGAGGAGATTCGTAACGTAGTCATCGTGGAGCTCAAGCAGTGGAGTTCAGTCGAAGCGACCGACAAGCCGGGAGTTATCAAGACTAATTTGGGCGGATCGCTAGTAGAAACCACGCATCCTTCCTACCAAGCTTGGAGCTACGCGACCTTTATCGCGGACTACAACGAAGCAGTCCAAACCAAGGCTATACGGCTTAGTCCGTGCAGTTATCTTCACAACTGTGACGACGCAGACACATTACGAGCCAAACAGTATGCGCTAGATCTTGAGCGAGCGCCGGTCTTCCTACGTCAGGATGTCGATGATCTTGGCAACTTTGTCTCTCGCTTCGTCTGTCGCGGCGATCATGCAAAGTCACTGTACGAGATTGAAGAGAGTCGTATTCGACCTTCTAAGCAACTGATCGAACACTTAGCATCGCTATTGGCCGGCAATGAGGACTTCACGCTTCTCGACGAACAAAAAGTAGCCGCTGAAACTATCGTCGCGCTAGAACGTCGTGCGCGCACCGGCGATCGGCAAGTCCTCGTTATCGAGGGCGGTCCAGGTACAGGCAAGTCGGTTCTCGCGATTAACATGCTTGCGAGATTAACGTCCGATGAGAGAGTCGCACAGTACGTCACGCGAAACACAGCGCCACGCGAAGTCTTTGAATCCAAACTCGTAGGATCGCTGAAAAAGGGCCGTATTTCCAACCTTTTCAAGTCGGCGGGAAGTTACATTGACGCAATACCTAAGTCCATTGATGCATTACTCGTTGACGAAGCTCATAGATTGAGTCCCAAATCCGGCCCGATGGGAAATCGTGGCGAGAATCAAGTTAAGGAGATCATTGAAGCAGCTAAGCTCGCCGTCTTCTTTATTGACGAAAACCAGCAGGTTCTCTTAAAAGACATTGGCTCAATAGCTGAAATAGAACATTGGGCCGCACACTTCGGTGCAGACATCACGCATCTTGAACTTCCTTCTCAGTTTCGCTGCAACGGTTCGGACGGTTATCTAGCTTGGTTAGACCACGTCCTTCAAGTCCACGAAACGGCAAATCGGTCTTTCCGCGACTTGGACTATGAATTCCGCGTATTCGATTCACCCGTTGACCTCTTCAACGAAATAAAGGCAAAGGCTTCAGGCGACTCTAATGCGCGAGTCGTTGCCGGTTACTGTTGGGATTGGCAGAGCAAAAAGGATTCTGACGCATACGACATTGAGTTTCCCGAGTACGACTTTAAAAAGCGATGGAATCTAGCCAGTTACGGCAACTATTGGATTGTCGATCCCACGTCGATCGATGAAATTGGATGCATTCACACATGCCAAGGCTTGGAGCTTGACTACGTGGGAGTAATCATCGGCAAAGACTTGATCGTTCGAGATAGCCGTATCGAGACTGATGTGAACGAACGCGCCGCCAACGATAGATCCATCAGAGGCTACAAAACACAAATGAAGCATGATCCTTCGGAAACCTTGGCATTGCTAGATCGAATCATCAAAAACACGTACCGCACTTTAATGACCCGCGGCATGAAAGGTTGTTATCTCTTTTGTGTCGATGAAGAAACCAGTCACTATTTCAAGGATCAGATTGCTTCTGCCATGCGCTATTAGCGGCGGCAAGTACGAGCTTATTCGCGCTTTGCCTTACCGAGCCTCCTGAATTAAGCTCAATGCCCCGAACTGCGTCAATTCGAGCAATCACCAACGGTTCGCGGCTCGTACGTGCAAATGCCTCACTGTGTCACGAATTCGCGATTGGTCATGTAGCCGCATTCCGGTGCCCACTCAGGCGAGACGATGTCTCGAGCTGCGAATT
>LXNI01000575.1_pt1 | contig 40904 bp, 33 predicted proteins | sample 809091 | NCBI WGS metagenome assembly LXNI01 (sample SAMN04870527, study PRJNA318959) | sponge metagenome | biome: 01000161; feature: marine sponge reef; material: water | host: Sarcotragus foetidus | place: Greece: Milos, Mediterranean Sea | collected 2013-05-29 | depth 5-7 m
CAGGGAGATGATCTCTTCTTCAAGGTCATCGATCTTGCGTTTGGTGACTGGGTTGGCTATTGGAGCGGTTTGCATGGGGTGGGTCTTCCTTGTGATGAGTTAAAACGTAATGTCTGGTTAAATACTGTCGGGTGTCTGGTTAAACATACTGTCCAAGTGTCTGCTAAAAAACTGCCTGGAGATAAGTCGAGAACAATTCCTGAGTAGTTGTTAAAGCTGTATCCTGAAACTGTTACTATATATAGTATAATACTCATAAATAACTAATATACAACAATTATATTAATTAATTATCATTGCTGGTCAGATTAATGATGTCAGGACTACGTGGTCAACGAATCAGATGGAGGACTGGAATTTAGTGTGTGCATTCAGGAAAGAACCGCCGACTATATACCTGCAAAACAAATAAGGAACACATATGAGTGATAATTTCAACGGCAAGAATCTGTCAGGAGCCGATTTATCAGAAGCCAATCTGTCAGGAGCCGATTTATCAGGAGCCAATCTGTCAGGAGCCGATTTATCAGGCGTCAATCTGACAGGAGCCGATCTATCAGGCGTCAATCTGTCAGGAACTGATTTATCAGGAGCCAATCTGTCAGGAGTCGGTTTATCAGAAGCCAATCTGTCAGGAGCCGATTTATCAGGAGCCAATCTGACAGGAGTCGATTTATCGGGAGCCAATCTGAATGGCACCGATCTGACTGGCGTGTCTAACACACGGGGTTAACCATCGGAAGTACAGTCCAGTAAGGATCAGGTAACTCCAACAGTGTTCCTCTCACAACAAATAAATAGTAATGAAAAACCTGTGATCCTCCATTTCTTCCACTCCGATAATCCGGCCATGGATTAAATAACCGACCAGATCAACAGTTCAGGCCTCCAGACCTGCGCTCATCCATCTGAATAAATTACCCATAGCTCCTTCACCTGTCTATCCCCGCCAAACGCATCACGTGATGCGCGTCAAGAACTGTTTCTGAATACATCCCATCTGCAACACGAGTCCAAAACCTCCCCCGGCTCTGTTAACATCACAATATTCATCCAATAGGGAGACCATAGTGGACGAGGATCTGGAAAGTCTGCGCTCCAAATTCCTGAACAAGGAATTTGATGAGGTCACATTTGAGTTGGAATCCGGTCGAATGGCTGAATATGCGATTACATGTGGTGAAACCAACCCAAAGTTCACCGACCCCACCCACAAAGACTTTCAGGCGCCACCTACATTCGTATCGACACTGGTGGGTGGTCGGCAATTACCGGGTGACTTCCCAAGACCCGCGGGTGTGGGAATGGACGCCGGCAAGTTTGTCGAGTGGAAGGCTCCAATCCGGGGTGATATAACGCTCACCGGTAAATCGCACCTGCATGACATCTATGCCAAAACAGGAAGGACAGGACTTATGATCTTCCTAGTTACCCGGATGGAACTGTTTGACGGTGACACTCATGTGGCCAATGCCGATACCCGCACCGTAATCAGGGAGAAACCCGGTGGCTGATACGATCAAAGATGTTGAATTTGGCGTGGAACTGCCAAATTTCGTGCCTGATACCAGTCTGGAAAACGTCAAACGGTTTGGCCGGTTTGTGGGCTGGGGCGGTCCCCGCTTCACCGATCATGAGGCAGCAAGGAAAGAAGGATTCCCGGGTGCATTGATTCCAGGTGTAATGAGTCAGGGATTTCTGGGAGCGATGATTCATCGCTGGGCACCGGGCGCCGTGATTAACTCTATTGACACTATATTCCGCGCACCGGTCCTGGTGGATCAACCGCATACCATTACCGGAGTAGTGACCGACATCAACGAAGAAGAAGGTACCGTTGAGATCGATATCTCGATTACCAACGAGGCTGACGAAACCCGTGTATTCGGGACCGCAACGGCAACATTTCCCAAAGGCTGAAATCACTGTAATCCAGTAACCTGCCGGTATTCACTGTAACCCAGCAACCAGCCGGCAAACACAGCCACCACTACCTGGCTTAGCCCGGATTAACCCGACCCTCACCCTTGTTCAACCGGTAAACCTGATCAGCCTTTAAATCAGTCCACGATTCCTGCAGTCCATCGGGCCAGGTGACGGTAACCCTGTCTGCACTATCCGCATTCCCCAGTCCCATCGTCAGGGGCAGGGCCATCTGGGAGAGATAGCTGCGGGCAGGCATTACTGCCTGATACTGTTTGCGACCGTCAGCCTCCAGCACCACGGAGGCGCCAATCGCGTCTGCATTTGGCAATTTCCCCCGCAGTTTCAATGTTATCCAGTGATGCCCGGTCTTCTGATCATTGCGCAGTAAGGTTACCTTTCCGCCGACCGCTGTAAATACAAGGTCGGGATCACCATCGTGATCTAAATCCCCGTATGCGGCGCCGCGCCCCACCAGGGGTCTGGAGAGATCATCCATCGGCTGGCTGACCAAACGATACTGGCGTGAACAGGCATCCCCGCAGTTCCAGTAAATCTGTATCGGCTGGGCGTATTGCTGGCTGGACTGGACCTTGTTGATCTCCGGCTCCACATGACCATTGGCGGCCAGCAGGTCAAGACGTCCATCAAGGTCCAGGTCGACAAACATCAAACCAAACGTCAGTACTCTCCGGCTGTCGGCGCCAATACCGGTGACGATTGCATCATCACTGAACACCTGCTCATTGTGACGGGAAACGTAAAAAGACGACATTTCATTGGCGAAATTGCCAATGGCAACAGCCAACCGATCATCATTGGCGAAATACGCGGCATCAATGCCCATCGCGCCGGTGGCCATCCCTCCGGTATCAAAAGCCAGACCGTATTCAATGCCAACTTCTTTGAACTGACCATTCTGCATGTTAAGAAACAGAAAGTTTCGTACCGTGTCATTGGCTACCACAAGGTCCAGCCAGCCATCCCGATTAACATCCAGAGGATGTACTGCCAGCCCCTTGCCGGTGGGTGCTCCGGTGGCTTCATTTACCACATGGATACCGGCACTTTGCGATACATCAGTGAAATGAGTTCCATCGTTGCGATACAGCAGGGATTGGGTGCCGGCAAAGTCATTGGGAGGTCCATAGGCCCGTCCGATACCGGTTAACCGGTAATCCACTGCGGAATTGATTTCCCTGGACCACACCACGTATTGACACACAAACAGATCAAGATCACCATCCCGGTCATAATCAAGGAACGCGGCGCCAGTACTCCAGTCATCATCGGCACCCTCCACCCCCATCTCTTGCGTCACATCGGTAAAACGATTCCCGTCCGTGTTCCTCAACAACCGGTTTTCTCCCACCGCGGTAATATACAGATCAGTCCGGTTATCACCATCGTAGTCACCAACAGCCACACCCATCCCGTACAGTGACAGGTCCAGCCCCGCGGCATGGGTCACATCTGCGAAAGTTCCGTCGCCCCCGCCTTTATACAGATGCATGGTGGGTCGGTCCCGCCCCTCGGAATGCCATGGCCAGTGATTGGAATTGATTAACAACAGGTCCAGATGATCGTCATTGTCATAGTCAAGAAACGCGACACCACCACCCATGGTTTCCGGAAGCAATCGTTCTCCATAGGCGCCGTTTTCATGAATAAAGCGAATGCCCGAAGCATCCGTGATATCGGTAAACTGAAAATCCGGCATTGATACAGGTGTCTGTCGGGAGGTCACGGGTCCTTGCGTTTCGAGTTCGACCACTTCCGGCGCCTGTATGGGTTGATCCGAATACAGAAACAGTCCGGCCACAGCGATTCCGACCAGAACCAACACGGCCAGGGACAGCCACAGGGCGCGTTTGATCGGCGCTTCGTCGTTATTGATACCGTCACTCAACCCCATAAGCTCCCGGACGCTGCAATGCGTAGATTACCACGGCTTCAGATGCATGGTTTGCCGCCGCATCACGTTTACGTGCATTGGCAACAGCCCGGTCATGGGCATTGTCATCAAGTCGATAAATTTCGTGTTGCTCCCGGTGCCATGTCGCTTTTTCTGCATTACCCAGCCGGGCATACAACTGCGACAGGCCATAGTGCGCGGTGACATTTTCCGGATCAAGCTGCAGGGTTGAGGAGAAGTGATCTGCCGAACGCTGTAACCAGGTCTCTGCTTCCCCGGTGTTTCTGGAGAGCTTTGCCCGTTCAAACAACGCCTGCGCCAACTTGTTCTGCAGCCGGTAATCCCTGGAAAAATCAAATCCCCTGGCACGTGCTTCAGCAAATCGGGTCTCTACCAGTCCCGTAAAGCTGTCGATAGCTGCATCCAGTTCACCATTTTGCATATCGACAATGCCGGAAAACCAGGCTACGGACCACGGCAGGGCGTCCTGCTCTGATGCCATCCGCAGTGACTCCGCAGCTTCTGCAAGACGACCTTCACGAATATAGACCCTGGCGAGGTTCAACGGACCCTCTGCCCGGTTCAACCGGCTGACTTCCTGAAACGCTGCTTCCGCCTGCCTGAGGGCGCCGCGACCTTCCTTGCGTAAAAGGCCAATCCCATAATCGTTCCAACGTTCCCAGGCTGATACTTCAGGTTGCTGCAACTGTGTCATTGAAGCTCCATGTTCAAACACCACCGAATCGGTGGCGATAGTCACGATGGGCAGGTCATTCCCCCTGAAGGCTTCTCCCTGAAACGCACGCACATAGGTGGTATCGAATTTTCTGTACAGCAGTTTCGCGGTGAGCCGTAAGGGACCCTTCACCGAATCTGGTACAGTCAACCGGTAATGTACGGTATCCGCGGCGCCGGGCGGAATCTGATGGTCATACAGTTTGGTAAAGATATCCTCGGCATTTCGTTGATCAATGCGAAAACCCTCACGGTCCAGCACATAGGCATTGACGAAGTGTGCCCAGGGGTCTACCTCACCATCCACAGGGTTTATCTCGCCGCTGGCGCCAATGACACCCTGATCATCCGCAACGGTCACCTGCAACCATACTTCGTTGGAATCCGCTGTTCCCTCGGTAAACAGATGTCCAACCTTCAATGATCGAATGACAACATCAAAAATGAATGTTTCACCGGGAATAAGATCCGGTATTCCGGGTCTTACCGGCGCCATCAGAGGTGCGTCGATGTCTTCACCGGCCCGGACGCCAAAGATATCCACACGCAATGATCCCTCCAGCATGTTCCGGTGCGCTTCGTTGACCTCATCCGGCAGCGACAGCAGATGCGGCAGAGCGGTGTTGGCAGCAGGGAAATTGTGAGCATGGACTGTCAAGGCGCCACCCGGGGTATCAGGTGCAGCCGCAAAGTCATCGGACTCGAACAGAAGCATGTGACAGCCGTTGCAGTTTGCTACCGCCTTGTCGGGATAATAGAAACTCTGAACCCCATGACCCGACACACCGCTCAACAGAAAGGAATCGTAATGATTCTGACCACGCAGCCATTTGTACTTGTTCAGTTCTTCGGGCAGGTGAACCTTGTGACAGGTACCACAGAATTCAGATGTATGGTGCACGGGTTTCAGAAAAGTACGTTTGTGCAGGGCAGGTTTACCCTTTATCAGTATCCCGTTGACCCATCTCAGAAATGCAGCATCGGAGAACGCAAATGGATAATGCTCCGGCGCCGAAATAATGTAATCCGCATTGCCCCGCGGGCTGCCCAGACTTTCTATGGCATGGCAGGAGACGCAGGTGATACCGGCATGAGCGGTGGGATGATTCTCATCGTCAAAATCCGGTTCATCGAATGCCCCGCTGAACAGCGGCACCGGATCATGGCAGCCCGCGCAGAATCGTGAAGCGCGAACATCACCATCACGTTGCAGGGCAACCTGACGGGTGTTTCGAACCGAAAACAGGTAGGCAGGATTGTTAAAAGAAGCAAATCGATGGGCGCTATGCTGCCACTGCTCATGTATATCCAGATGACAACCGGCGCAGTATTCGTCCTGCATCAAGTCTTTGGCTGCAATGACCTTGCCGGAACTGGTTCTCGCCAGTGAAGGAAAGAAATCACCCGTGGGTGTGCTGGATTCCCCGGGTTCCGCTATCCAGGCCACGGCGGCGCTCAGAATCAGGCTCACCACGACGATACCTGCACCGGTTTTCCATCGAATTCCCGGACCGGCCAGACGGTGCAGTACAAATAACCAGCAGGCGGCAAGGGGGGCTATCACATGGAACCAGTACAACACCGTACGCGTCAACGGGTGCTGGACTTCCATCAGAGGTAATCCACGTGTCAACAACACGCCGGTAACCAGGACTACGAGGACCACGATGAACAACGTCAACCCCAGACGCACCGCCAGCCGGTTTGGCCGGCCAATCGCCCGGCGTAAATGCATTGCCGCAAATACCAGTGCCGGTGCGGTAATCAGAAAACCCAGGGCCAGATGCACCAGGAATACCGACTGGTACGCCACGTTCTGCAACTCGATACCCCGGCGCCACTCGAGAAAAGTGACAGTGGCAAGCAGTACCGAATCAACGATGAGAATGGCAAACAGAACCAGCACGACCACCAGCAGTTTGCGCATTCCCGGTCCGACTACTTCCTGGATTTTCACCTGATTCATGGTTGCCTTGTTTTGATCTTTGAGCCGATCACAGACCTTCCTGGAATCTCACGTTGTAACGTGCATGCAGTGATTCCCGACGGACCCGATCAATACCCTCGATCTCCGGCAGGGGACCAACCGTTTCTCCATGTTCCGTATAGAGATCCATATCCTTGGTCCACCCCCTGAAATCCAGCACAAAATGCCGCTTCATGCCGGTGGGAGGCGCCGGCAACGCGTCAAATTCAAGATGAACCTCCTCACCGCCGCCGATGATGGCAAGAGCACCATCGGCGTCCGTTACCAGCGGAGTCGCATCTCCCAGTGCGGTATAAAATCCACGCTGAAATTTGGTATCCCAGTAGGGTGAACGTATGGCGTAATCGTACCGCGGGACTTTTTGCGGACCGTTGGTGCGCAGCGCAAATCCGGTTTTCGCCACTGCAGCGATAACGGGCTGCAGAGTGACAGCCCTGACAGTATCCAGGGGTTCTTCAAATACCACCTGCAGACGATCCCAGTAAATCTCCATGTTGGATGTCAGGCGCAGTGCATCAGTACCTGACGGCAGGTCGGAGAGCGGCAAAGCCATTTTCCTGGGCATCCCCGCCGGATAGCCAAATTCGCTGGCTACCGTATGCCACTGACCAGTACTGTCCCGGGCTGCCAGAGTTGCAGCCTGATATTGGATCCCCGCCTGCCAGGCGGCAAATACAGTTTGGGAATAGGGATACTCAACCCAGCCGTCAGCAACCAGTACGGCGCCCGGCTGGTCTATCGCCTGATCGAATTCAAGGGTAATGACCTGGTCATTTGCCAGTAATCCGACAAACCGGGGGTCCACGGCGCCTGGTGGCGGAGCGTTGAGATCAGCGGCCAGGACTTTCTCCAGGACGTCATTACTGGAACTGTCTGTTGCCCGGACAGGATTGAGGGACCGGCGGTAGGTTATGGGTCTTCCGGTTACCCGTTTCCCCAGGATACCCATCCGTTCGTCCATGACCAGTGACCAGTCTTCCGGCAAGTCATATACGTGGATATATGCAGCATCAAGGTAGGCATTTTCTTCCATGGGTTCCGTGAGCTTGATCAGATACCGGCCGTTGGATTCCACCAGCATCCCATCATCCAGCAGAAATTTTTCATATGGCCGCGGTTCCCCATACTCCCCGGGAGAGACGAAGAAACCCAGTCCACCGACTCCCAGCACATCGGAAACAAAACGCCAGGATTCGCCATCCCAGGCAAAGATCACGGGACAGCTTGATAATTGTCTCTGTTTTTCGGCAATCAGGTGCAGTTCACCGGCAGCGAGATCAAGCTCGGTTTGAGATACGCCATCAGACCACTCCAGTGCAATGTAATCTGCGGTTTTTCGGCCACCCAGACCGATACTGACAGGGGCCAGACTTTGTCCGGGACCGGAATGGGCATCCAGCATATTCGCCACTGCCCATCGGTCGCCTGTCCGTAATTTTATCAACGTTCCGATTCCGGAGGCATTGGAACGCATCTGGTCCGCTTCACTGCGTCCGGTCGGTGATACCGCCAGGAATTCATATCTTCCCGGTCCCGCGGGCCACCATGACATACCCTGGCGGCCGATGTTGACTATTCCGGGACCCTTGCCGGGATGACGCGTCAACACAATGGCAGTCACCATTTCATCGACCGGCTGTTCCATGACAATTTTATCGGTCCTGGGATTCACCACGGCAAACCCATTGCCGTGGTTGTACAACAATTCCGGAAGCCCGTCGCCATCAAAGTCGGCCATGGTGAGTTCCCCTGACGTATCGGGACGGCTTGTGAGCATCTTGCGACGCTGCCAGTCGCTACCATCAAACCGCCAGGCGAGAAGTTCCCCCTGAGCAGTCATCCCGTAGATCTCGACATGCCCGTCGGCATCAGCATCCGCATGCGTCGCCGCGACCAATGACGTATTCCTCAAATCCTCGACGCCGGGGAATTCACGATACTGCCATGTACGATCGTTCTGCCAGATATCATTTGCCGAGCCTTCATTGATCACCACGATGTCCAGGTCCCTGTCCGCATCCAGGTCGGCAACAAGCACCTGTCGGCCGGCCTTTCCGAATAGTCCCATTTCGGCGGCAAGTTCCCGGAAAGTGCCATCCCTGTTATTGCTCAACAGTTCATTACCCAGAGGACCCGTTGTATAGAGATCCAGATCGCCGTCATGATCAGCGTCGAATACTGCCCCGGCCTTACATGGCTTGGCGGACAGTGTCGTGGACTCATCAAAACTGCCAGCAGTTTGCAGAACGAGACGACTTCCCTGGTCATCGCACAACACTACATCAACACTGCCGTCATCATTCACGTCCCCCCACATCGCGGCGTCCGCTGTTTCCGTCGACAGTGGATGATCATCGATTCTGGTGAATCCGGAATCGGTACCGGAATATACAACCATGCCGGTGGGTGTTGTCACGACAATATCCAGGATGCTGTCTCCTGTCAGATCGGCAGTTGTTACCGTTGAACCGTTGATCCGGTCATCAATCAACTGCGGTTCAGCAAACAAGGGACCTGCAGGTAGAATTGCCGCCGGCGATTCCGCCGTGATGACAGACAGCGCTTCTGCTTTTGGACCCATGCGCTTATAGGAAATTGCCGCGAGCCGGGCTGCCGGATTGGGTGCAAATCGCTGATAACCTGCCAGCATTTCCGTACTTTCTTCAATTCTGCCCAGCCGGCGCAGAACCTGGGCGCCGGCCCAGTAGGCACTGCGCAGATAGGGATCGATTTCTGCGGCGCGCAAGAGCCATTGAGCCGACTGTTCATAATCACCCATTTGCAGGTAAGACTGTCCCAGAAAGTAGACTGCATAAGCATCCTGTGCATCCCTGGTGACAACCCTGTTGAAAAATGCCGTCGCCTGCTCAGGTTCGCCGATATAAAAATGAATGATGCCGGAGACATACAAGGCTCTTATCTGCTCCGGGTCTTCCTGAAGAACCTGGGTGACTATCGAGAGCGCGATGTGTTCATCCCCTTCTCTCTGCCTGTTGAGGAAGGCAATAGCCAGATTTACTTTTGCATCCAGCCAGTCCGGTTCCTGTTCAACCAGCGTCTCAAAAATGCCGCGGGCAGCTTCATAGTCATATTGTCCCATCAGAGCCACACCCTGATTGTTTAACATGATGCTTTCCGGTGAAATACTGTCTGATGAATCAGTGCCGTCAGCAGGATACTCACACCCGGACAACAGCATGATCAACAACAAACTCCGCAGACCGTTTTTCATCATTTGACGATTCCCCATTTATTTTCGACCATAATTATCTTCCAGTCTGATAATGTCATCTTCGCTCAGGTAACTGCCGGACTGGACTTCAATAATCTCCAGCGGCGCCGTACCGGTATTTTCCAGGCGATGAGTAACGCCTGTAGGGATATAGGTGGATTCGTTTTCAGAGAGTTGAAAAATCTCTTCGCCCCTGGTGACCCGGGCGCTGCCTTTGACCACAACCCAGTGTTCCGCACGGTATCGATGCTTCTGTAATGAAAGGCTCGACCCTGGATTTACCTGTATGTGTTTTACCTTGTAGCGCTCACCCTCATCAATGTTTTCATAAAAACCCCAGGGGCGGTAGACCTTGCGGTGTGTCATGGATTCCTGACGCTCACTGGCATCGAGGTCCCCGACTATGTTGCGCACACTCGCTACCTCCTTCCGGGTCGAAATCAGGATGGCGTCTGCTGTTTCCACGACGACAAGGTCATCAAGACCTAACACGGAAACCAGCCGGTGTTCCGCTCTGATGTAGCTGTTGTTGACATTCTCTGTCATCACGTCACCCACCAGGGTGTTCCGGTTGGCATCCTTGGCGGACACTGCCCAGAGTGCATCCCAGGAACCGATGTCGCTCCAGCCTGCAATCAGGGGCACCATGGCGGCAAGATGGGTACCTTCCATCACGGCATAATCAATGGACTCTCCGGGACAGCCGATGAATGTGTCTTCACCGACTCTGGTGAAATCGTTATCCTGTGATACCGACCTGCACGCCTCAGCAACGGCGCCGGCGATATCCGGACGTTGTCTGGCAAGTTCCGCCAGGTAGATACCGGGTTTGAAAACAAACATGCCACTGTTCCAATAGAAACCACCGGACGTGAAATATTTCTCCGCGGTCGCGGCATCGGGTTTTTCCACGAAGGCTTTGACCCGATAACCGGCATCCAGTGATTCGCCGGACCTGATGTAGCCATAAGCGGTTTCCGCACGAGACGGAGTGACGCCAAAAGTAACGAGGTAATCTTTTTCCGCCAGCGCAGTCGCCTGGTCAAGCGCTGCCAGGAAGGCTGTATTATCGGCAATAACATGATCGGAGGGCAGGATTACCATTATCGCATCATCTTCATCGGCAATCTGATGAGCACCCAGAGCGACGGCAGGCGCAGTGTTACGACCTGCCGGTTCCAGAATGATGGCCCCGGGTTCTATGCCTGTCTCCCGCATTTGTTCGGCCACGATAAAGCGGTGTTCTTCATTGCAGATCAGGATCGGTGCTGCAACTTCCCGATAACCCTGAAGACGCAGAACAGTGTTCTGCAACAGGGACCTGTCATCGACAAGCGGCAATAGCTGCTTGGGATATTTTTTTCTTGACAAGGGCCAAAGACGGGTCCCGGCGCCACCACAAAGAATCACTGGTATGATTTTCAACGTTGATCCTGACTATTGAGATTGAAGATCATTGTAGAATATCGTGAGGAAATCGTCTGCCGGAGTTGCTTATCTATCGCCAACATCTGATTAAAGTGATCCATATTGCCCTGGGAATCATGGTATTTCTGACGATTGCCGCCTTTTTTCTGGCAGAGAACGGGAAGATTAATAGTTTCCCGACGTACTTTGTCGGGGTTCTGTTCATGGTTTTACTGGTGCTGGACAGAAGCCTGATACGCTTTGTGGACCTGCGCATGCTGGCAGGCATGGCAGGATTACTCGGGTATCTTGGAATTTCTTCTCTCTGGTCTGACAATGGCGGCGTGACGACAATGCTCCTGTATCTGGCCTACATGACATTGATCGTGAGTTTTCTTTACAGTGTGCTCTTTCTGCAGGTGCGATTTGCAGCGTTTTCACGTTATTTTATCTGGTTCACCATTCTCGCCGCTACAGTGTCTGTCTCCATCTCAATCCAACTGAATTATGCCTTTCCGGAATTTCAGCCTCTGCCGGAGGATCGTTTGTTTGCTTTTGGCCGATTGAACAATCCGGTGGTCAGTGCGCTGTCTTACGGGATGGTGGTTGTACTGGCTTTGCATATGTTGATTCAGGGTCGTGATACCAGTGAACGGGTATTGAGCGGGTTGTGTATGGTGGCATTGTTGACTGGTGTGGTATTGACCGGCACCCGCAGTGTCTGGGCAGGATTGTTGGCAGCGGCTTTGTACAGCATCGCGGTTTATCTGCCAGGAACCCGTACCCGCAAGCTGCTTGCCTCGTTTTTACTGCTTCTGGCGGTATCCGGTATCCTGCTTTTCATCTTCGGGTGGGAAGAACTGGCCAGACGTTCAGCGAGTTTCCGGCCGGAAATTTGGCGTGGTCTTATTGAGCAGACGTTGAGTGTGAACTGGCTGTTGGGTAATGGAATTGCATCGGACAGTTCTTTTCAGTACGAGATGCTTGAATTTCAGCATGCCCACAGCATTTACGTGTCAACTTTCTTCTATGGGGGGGTGATTGGATTACTGGCATTGCTGTGGTTTATCGGACTCTGTACAGGGCGGTTGCTGCGGGCAAACAGTTCAGAAATTAAGGCTTTGGCGACAATGATGCTGCTATATGGTGTCACCGTACTGTTGTTTGACGGGGATCGGATATTAACCAAGGTTGATTATATCTGGATGGTGTTCTGGTTACCGATAGCCATGGTTCTGGTGGCGGACCAGGAGAACAGGCACAGGAATACTATTTCCTGAAGGGTTTGATGTTTCCGTTGTCGTACTTATTCTGTTCAATCAGCATGATCGGGTCGACACTGTCGACGCTCAAAGTGTAACCCGGGATGGCCTGTTCAAGGATTTGTTTGACCCGTGGATAGTCTGACGCTTCGCATGCTGTTTGCAACACACTGCAAATGGTCTGTATGGCATCCCATGGCAGGCAATCTTCATTAGCCTGCAGAATCTTGGGATGCCGTGTGCCGGTAATGCCCTGGCTGATGATGAGTTCTTCCTTGAGTTTTTCGCCAGGACGCAGGCCTGTATAGACAATATCAATAAAGTCTTCCTGCCTGTCTGTGCTACCGGGTTGACCCACTTTTTTACCATGCAGGTGAATCATCTTTTCGGCAAATTCCCTGACTCGAACGGGTTCTCCCATATCCAGTATGAACAATTCACCACCGGTGCTCATGGCGCCTGCCTGGATCACCAGTTCCGCGGCCTCGGATTCGGTCATGAAGAACCTGTTCGCATCCTTGTGGGTGACGGTGACGGGGCCACCCTGTTCAATCTGACGTTTGAACAGCGGCAGAATTGAGCCGGATGAACCCAGAACATTACCAAAACGCACCATACAGTATTGGGTATTTGATTCTGATGTGGCATAGGCCTGGATGACAAGTTCAGCCAGGCGTTTACTGGCGCCCATGACACTGCTGGCGCGAACGGCCTTGTCTGTCGAAATAAGAACCAGCTTTCCAACGTTGTTTTTCCTGGCGGATTCGGCCACGTACCAGGTGCCAAGAACATTATTGCGTACACCTTCAATAATATTGCTTTCAACCATGGGGACATGCTTGTAGGCAGCTGCGTGATAGACGGTCTGTACCGAAAAGTTTTCCATCACCACGGACAGGTAGGTTTTGCTCAGTACCGATCCCAGGAGAAAGACCAGTTCGGTCGCCTCCTGTTCAATTTCCCTGAGTTCCTGCTCAATGTTGTAAAGAGCTAATTCAGAGTTATCCAGAAGTACGAGACGTCGGGGCTTTAATACAAGAATCTTGCGGCACAGTTCGCTGCCGATAGTGCCCCCGGCGCCAGTGACCATGACATTTTTGTCTTCGATGGACATTTGCAGCAGTTCCCGGTCCGGTGGCACCATGTCCCGTCCCAGCAGGTCGCTGATATCAACTTCATGAATTTCCGAGACATCAGCATTGCCGTTAATCAATTCCTGTAAAGTCTGTACTGTGCTGATTTGTACGGGCAATTCAGAAAGTCGGTTCAGAATGGCGCTTCGCTGCTCCTGAGTCGCAGATGGAATGGCCAGCAAAACCCGGCTGATATTGAATCGATCGATCAATTGGCCGATCTGCCCGGGATCGTAGACGCGGATACCGTGAATCGTCGTCCGTCTCAGCACTACTTTATCGTCAACAAAAGCGGCTGGTACGTATTCTGTGCCATTCAGCAGGGCAGCGGCCAGTTGTGCCCCGGATTCTCCCGCACCATAGATGATAACGCTCTCTTTCTGATGGTTGTTGAAGAAGCCATAGTGGTGAGCACGCACAATGACCCGGGTGCTGCCCACCATTATGATGGAGATAAACCAGAATATCATCGGCGCCGAACGGGGAAAACCACTCTCAATGGTGATGAGGGCCACCAGTAATACGACCACCATGGTGACGCTGATCCCCTTGATAACCGGCCATATTGAACTGGCCCCGATATAGCGGACAATTGCCTGATACAGTCCCAGCTTGTGAAAAGACAGGACACCTACGATGGAAGCTATCGGAAACAGCCACCAGTAGACGGTGATATCCCTGTACACGTCGCCCCAGCGCAACACCACGGAAAGCCAGAGTGCAACCGACAGTATCAGCGCATCCGCCAGCATCATGAGATAGCTTTTCTGTTGATATGAGAGAACAGGCATTAACGGTGCCTCAATGCGCCGGACCGTGGCTGCAATTGTCCTGCCCCACAGAAGAATTGCGCCACAGATAATGGCAGTGAGGCCAATAGTAGCAGAAGAAAACCATAAGACGGAAAAATTTCAGACAGGAGGGCAACAGGCAACAGCCAGAGAAGATTGACCGCAAGAATCACAGTCAGGGTCTGACTATTGCCAAGGGAGCGAGTGAGATGCTGATACGCATGCATGCTGTGAGATTCAGTAATGTTTTCACCACGCAGTAAACGAACGAGTATGGTGAGGCATGCATCGGTGATAAACCAGCCAAGCAGGATCATCCATGTCCATACGGTAAGATCACTCATGGCGAGTGCGAATATGCCAAGCATCAAGCCTAGAAATCCACTTCCTGCGTCCCCCATAAAGACTTTGGCTCCTGGCCAGTTGATGATCAAAAAGCCTGAAGAAACTGCCAGGAGTATCAGATAAACCAGTGGCCAGTCCTGAAACTCACGCCCTGAAGAGAGTATGATCGCCGCGGCACAGACAAATACCGTTTCGCCGGCGGCGATGCCGTCGATGCCGTCCATGAAGTTATAGATGTTAAGCAACCAGACGAGAGCAATGACACCAAAGATCTTCCCGGCGAGCCCCAGGTCCAGATTCAGGTCAAATATCACCAGCACGGGGAATCCTACCCAGAAAATACTCCACACTGCCGATATAAAGTGAGCCGGCACCCTGATCTTCCAGGATAACGGTCTGATATCATCGATCAGACCCACCCCAGCCACCAGAATTCCACTGAGCAGTCCCAGGAATACATGAGTCGATACAAGCTGAGCATATGCAGCACAGGACAGCGCCAGGTAAAACACGATAACAGGAACGACACCTGCTCCTGTGGGCGTGGGTAATTCGTGCGCGCTTCGGTGATTGGGATGATCGATGACCTGCGAGTGAATGGCGAGTCTTCGGTAGATATGGCAGGCAGTCCAGGTAACGAAGACACACACAGCCAGTAAAGCGATGATCATGGGTGCACAATACCATGGTTGCTCAACGCGGATGCGATGGCGGTCAGGCGTATCGATTCATGTCCTGCAATTGTATACAATGAACTCACTTCGGGGCGTAGCGCAGTCTGGTAGCGCACCACACTGGGGGTGTGGTGGTCGCAGGTTCAAATCCTGCCGTCCCGACCATTTCCTGTTTGAAACCATGAAAACCTTCAGGACTTGAGAGTGCCCAAAACCTCTTCCAGTTCAATAATCATCTGGTTGATGAGCTGTCTGCTTTGCGTGCTGTCTTCTTTCTGGTTTTCTCCGGACAGTCGCTGTCTGGCGCCACCTATGGTAAATCCCTGATCGTAGAGCAGAGAACGGATCTGGCGAATCATGAGTACATCCTGGCGCTGGTAATAACGACGATTGCCACGACGATTTATTGATTTGAGTTGGGGGAATTCCTGTTCCCAGTAACGAAGTACATGGGGCTTGACCGCACACAGACCACTGACTTCGCCAATGGTAAAATAGAGCTTGCCGGGGATCGGTGGCAACTCTGCATTATTGGCTGGGTCCAGCATATGCCTCCACTCTGGCTTTTAATTTCTGGCCCGGTTTGAATGTCACAACCCGTCGTGCGCTGACCGGGATGCTTTCTCCTGTTTTCGGATTTCGCCCGGGTCTTTCGTTTTTGTCACGCAAATCAAAATTACCAAACCCGGATAATTTGACCTGTTCGTTTTCGATCAGAGAGCTTCTGACTTCTTCGAATAACAATTCAACGACTTCTTTGGCTTCTTGTTTGTTCAAGCCCAGATCGTTAAACAATTTCTCTGCCATATCGGCCTTGGTTAACGCCGTCATGATCAGTTCCTCAAACTGGCTCCAGTATCTGCTTCCAGAGAAGCGATGATTCTGTCTACTGAATCGTTAATCTCTGAATCCGTAAGATTGCGCGATTGATGCCGAAACGTCAACCCCAAAGCAAGACTTTTTCTATTAGGATCAATGCCTTTCCCCTGATAGACGTCAAATAACTTCAGGTTTATCAAGGTATCATCGGCTGCTGATTCTATACACTGCCTCACCTCGGAAGCCGTTATATCCCGGTCAATAACAATCGCAATGTCACGTCGACTTCCCGGAAACCTGGATAATGGCCTGACCTGCGTCACCAACTTTGTCATCAGAAATTCAGTTCGAAGTTCAAAAAGGTATACAGGCAACCGGATATCAAGCATTTTTTGAATGCCGGGATTCAGCAATCCTGCATGGCCTGCAACCTCTCCTGCCTTACGAATTACCGCAGACTGACCCCGTTGCAGCGCTGGATGTTCGCCGGGATGAAAATCAAATACCTCCCCCGTCAGTGCCAATATGCTTTCGATATCGCCCTTAACATCGAAAAAATCAATGGCTTGTGCATCATTCGACCAATTTTCGTCATGTCTGCTGCCACAAGCCACCCCGGCAATGGTTTTCTCCTGAATAATATTGCCAAGTTCCAGATAGTCCGATTTACCGTGCATGTGGAGAAAACGCAATCCTGATTCGAATAATCGAACCCTGGATTGCTGCCGGTTCAAGTTGTAAATCAATGCCTTGAGGAGTCCTGACCAAAGTGTTGTGCGCATAACCGACATTTCATTAGACAAAGGATTGGTCAGGCCTATGGGTTCACTTTGCGGATTGATCAGATTTTCCATCTCAGGGTCGACAAAACTATAAGTGATCGCTTCCTGATAACCACGCATGACCAGTTGATCACAAATGCGTGCAAGTGGAATTTTGCCCTCAGGCATTTCCGGCATGGTCAGGGAAGTTACGGGTGTTCTTGTCGGCAATTCGTTGTATCCGTATACCCGGCTGATTTCTTCGATCAGGTCTTCCTCAATGGTAATATCGAAGCGATGTGAAGGGGCACTGACTGACCAGATCGTATCGTCTTCAGTCCGTGATCTTGTAAAACTGAATCCGAGACGAGTCAGAATATCATCGATCAAATCATCCTCGATGTGAACACCCAGCAAAAGTGCAATGCGATGTGATCGAAGGGTGACTTCAGGTATCGCAGGTAAATGCTCCTCGCTTACCGTATCGATGACCGGTCCAGGCTCACCACCGGCGATATCAATCAATAACGCCGTCGCCCGTTCAATCGCAGCTTCCTGTCCCTGCCAGTCCACGCCACGTTCAAATCGATGCGCGGCATCCGTGTTCATCCCGTATGATCTGGCCTTGCCGGCAATGGACAACGGTGAAAAAAACGCACATTCCAGGAATATATCGGTGCTTTGCCGGGTCACCGCTGTCGATAAACCACCCATAACGCCACCCATGCCAATCGGACCCGAGGCATCGGTAATCAGAACCGTGTTCTCTTGTAATTCGATTTCCTGTCCGTCCAGCAGTGTAATCTTTTCTCCTGTTTCCGACAGACGTACTACGATCTTTTTCGATAATCGATCCAGATCATAGGCGTGCATCGGATGATTCAGTTCCAGCATAATGTAGTTGGTGACATCAACCACCGGGTCGATGCTGCGGACATCACAACGACGCAGTTTTTCCTGCATCCACAGGGGTGTAGCAGCATTGATATTGATGTTTTTGATCACGCGTCCGACAAATCGCGGACACACTTCCGGATCTTTCAGTTCCACCGGAAAGGTGTCTTCAATCGTCGGTCTGGTTTTGTTGATGTCCGGGAAGGTCACATCAAGCCCGTTAATCAAACCTGTTTCACGGGCCAGTCCCGTCAATCCCAGACAGTCACTGCGATTTGGTGTGAGGTCAAGATCGATAACGCTATCGTCAAGTTTCAGATAATCCCGGATATTCTCACCCACCGGTGCGTCTGCAGGCAGTTCCATCAGTCCTTCATGGTTTTCACTGATACCGAGTTCCCGCTCGGAACAAAGCATGCCGGAGGACTCCACACCGCGGAGTTTAATTTTTTTGATTTTAAGGTCGCCAAGTTGGGCGCCCGGCAGAGCGAACGGCGCCTTGATACCGGATCGGGCATTGGGGGCGCCACACACCACCTGGAATTCACTGTCGCCACTATGCACGCGGCAGACGTTGAGCCTGTCCGCATCAGGATGTGAGGTGACGTTGCTGATTTCGCCTACTATTACATCGGAGAATTCACCAGCAACGGATTCAAAGCCGTCGACTTCGAGACCGGCCATTGTGAACTGATCGACGAGTTCCCGTGTAGTGAGGGGCGGGTTGACGAATTCCCGAAGCCAGCTCTCGCTGAATTTCATTTCAGTACTCCCAAAAATCGAACAGTTATCGGAACTGGGCCAGGAAATTCAGATCATTATCCAGGAAATGGCGAAGATCATCGACGCCATAACGTAGCAGCGCCAGCCGGTCCGGGCCCATGCCAAATGCAAAACCCGTATATCTCTCGGGATCTATTCCAGAGAATTCCAGCACTTTCGGGTGCACCATTCCTGATCCCATAACCTCCAGCCATCCACTCTGACCACAGATACGGCAGCCTTCACCCAGGCATTTGACACATTGCATATCAACCTCTGCTGAAGGTTCAGTAAAGGGAAAGTAGGATGGTCTGAAACGTACTTTCAGGCTTTGATTCTCAAACATGACCCGAAGGAATTGAATTACGGTACCTTTCAGGTCCGCAAAACACACGCCATGATCAATCACCAGTCCTTCCACCTGATGGAACATCGGCAGGTGTGATGGGTCCAGTGTTTCGACTCGATAGCATCGGCCAGGACAGATTATCCTGATCGGTGGCTTCCCCGATTCCATGGCCCGAACCTGAACCGGCGAAGTATGTGTACGCAACAGCAGGTTGGGATTAAAGTAAAATGTATCGTGCATCGCACGTGCCGGATGATGCTCAGGCAGATTCAGTGCCTCGAAATTGTGGTAGTCATCTTCTATTTCAGGACCTTCTATCACATCGTATCCGACACTTTTGAAGAAGTTTTCCATACGCTGCAACACCATGGTCACGGGATGCAGTCCTCCGACTTCTCCATTCCTGCCCGGAAGGGTGACATCAATGGCATCCGCGTTGAGTTTTTCATCCAGTACGGAGGATTCCAGAATTTTCCTGCGAGTCGCAATCGCGTCTTCCAGCGTCTTCCTGGCCTTGTTGATACCAGCGCCGGCAGCAGGACGTTCTTCCGGGGGTAATTTACCCAACCCCCTGAGAAGCCCGGTCAGTTGTCCCTTCTTGCCGATTTGCCGAACACGGATTTCATCCAGTGCGGCCATATTTTCAGCAGCGTTGATCGCCTGCAACGTGGAATCAATAATATCAGCGAGATCACTCATGAACGGGTAAAACCTGACTGGAGAAAGTGCCGACTGAATGTCAGGCAGCGTTCGCTTGTGTGGCTTTTTCAACCAGGGCAGCAAAAGCGTCCTTTTCATGAATTGCGAGGTCCGCAAGTACACGCCGGTCGATGTCAATATTCTGCTGTTTCAGACCACTGATCATCTGGCTATAGGTAGTATTGTGCTCCCTTGCAGCGGCATTGATACGTTGAATCCAAAGGCCACGGAACGTACGCTTGCGAACTTTTCTGTCACGATAGGCATATTGCCCGGCCCTGGTGACAGCCTGCACGGCAACCCGGTATACCCGGCTGCGGGCGCCATAGTATCCCTTGGCCTGCTTCAGAACCTTCTTATGACGTCTGTGGGCGGTGACGCCTCGTTTTACTCTTGGCATCTTTAATCTCCTGACTTGATGTCAATCATTTCCAGTGGAATCAGACAGCCGGAAAAAGGGCCGACTGCTGAGTAATGAATGACCAACTGTGAATCAATCGCCCAGCATGCGACGAATGAGTGGAACATCCGGCTGAGCAACATCCTGCATATTACGAAGATGTCGCTTTCGCTTGGTACTTTTTTTGGTCAGGATATGGTTTCTGAATGACTGACGATGCTTGTAACCATTTGCAGTTTTCTTGAACCGCTTGGCTGTACCACTGCTGGTTTTCATTTTTGGCATTGTTAATTCCTCCGCATACCGTGGAGGCTCCTATGTAATTATCTGGTTGTGCCCGGTTGAAGACTCTACAAATTGGGTCAGGCGGTAGCCTGTCTTCCTTTTTTCTTTCTGTTAGGTGCGAACACCATGACCAATTGGCGACCTTCCATTTTTGGATGTACTTCAACTGTACCTAATTCGGCAAGGTCTTCCTCGATCCGTTTTAACAGATGCATCCCCAGCTCCTGATGCATCATTTCACGACCTCTGAAACGAAGCGTCACTTTGGCTTTGTCTCCATCTTTAAGAAAACGTGCCAGGTTGCGCAGTTTGACCTGATAATCGCCTTCCTCTGTTCCAGGACGAAATTTCATCTCCTTGACATGCATCCTGCGCTGTTTCTTCCTGGACGCTGCCTTGCCTTTCTTGACTTCGAATAACTGTTTTCCGTAATCAAGTATTTTACAAACTATCGGGTTGGCATCCGGTGCAATCTCAACCAGATCCAGTCCAGCTTCCTCTGCGGCTTTCAGGGCTTGTTCGATTCGAACAATTCCTACCTGGCTGCCGTCAACCGCAATCAACCGGACGTTCTCCGCTTCGATTTCCTCGTTTATACGAGATCTTTTTGAATCCTTAATACGCGTGCTCCTCTACAGCGTTGGTATAGTTTTGACCGGTTAAAACCGGTGCAGGTGGTGGATTATAGCAAATTCACGCTACCCGTCCCTTTTTTTCTACTTCCGTGTTCAGCAGGTGACAGAACTCGTCAATCGTCATAACCCCGAGATCATCTCCATTACGGGCACGAACCGAAATCAGACCATTCTGAACTTCCCGATCCCCCGCTATCAGCAAATACGGAACTTTCTTGATCGTATGTTCGCGCACCTTAAATCCGATTTTTTCATTTTTCAAGTCACTTTTTATTCTGAAACCTCTTTCAGTCAATGACTTACATACATTCTGGCAATAATCTGACTGTCTGTCGGTAATATTCAGCACCATGGCCTGTACCGGCGCCAGCCATGGCGGCAGTTCTCCGGCACAGTTTTCTATCAGAATAGCGATGAACCGCTCAAATGAGCCCAGCATGGCACGGTGTAACATGACCGGCGTTTGACGGCTTCCGTCTTCGGCCACGTATTGTGCATCAAGTCTTCCAGGCATGGAAAAATCCACCTGTATCGTTCCGCACTGCCAGACCCTGCCAAGACAGTCTTTAAGAGAAAATTCGATTTTGGGACCGTAGAATGCACCTTCTCCCGGCAGTTCCTCCCAATCCAGTCCTTTCACATCCATTGCATCGGCAAGCGCTTTTTCCGCCCGGCTCCAGTCGGCATCTGTTCCCACCCGCTTCTCAGGACGGGTGGAGAGTTTGATAATGATGTCGTTGAACCCGAAGTCGCGGTAAACCTCTGTCAGGATGTCAATAAAGTTGATGACTTCTCCCTGAATCTGCTCTTCTGTACAAAAGATATGTGCATCATCCTGTACAAAAGCACGTGCACGCATTAATCCCTGCAAGGTGCCTGAAGGTTCATCCCGGTGGCAGGAACCGAATTCCGCCAGCCGGACCGGCAGTTCCCTGTAACTTTTAAGCCCCTGATTAAAGACCTGAACGTGGCAGGGACAGTTCATGGGTTTTATGGCATAGAGACGATTGTCTGTGCTGAGTGAAAACATGTCATCACCGAACTTGTCGGCATGACCGGATTTCTCCCACAGAGACATATCCACAAGTTGCGGCGTACTGATCTCCTGGTATCCATTGGCTTGTTGTACGTTGCGGACATAGTCCTCAATGATCTGCCAGACCTGCCAGCCACCGGGGTGCCAGAACACCATCCCGGGAGCTTCTTCCTGGGTGTGGAACAGGTCCAGTTTTTTGCCCAGCTTGCGATGATCACGCTTCCCGGCTTCCTCTAACCGGTGAAGGTACTGTTTCAGCGTTTTTTTATCGGCCCAGGCAGTTCCATAAATCCGTTGCAGCATCTCGTTTCCGGAGTCTCCCCGCCAGTAGGCGCCGGCAACCCTGGTCAACTTGAACGCCTGTAATTTACCGGTATTCGGGATATGAGGTCCCCGGCACAGGTCGATAAATTCACCCTGTCTGTAGAATGAGAGTTCCTGATCTTCCGGTATGTCCTCCAGGATTTTAACCTTGTAGTCTTCACCCATCCCGCTGAACAAATCTATGGCTTCACTACGGGACATGACCGATCTTTCTACCTTGAAATCCTGTTTGGCGATTTCAACCATGCGTTTTTCGATCTGTTCCAGGTCTTCCGGCGTAAACGGCCGTTTGTAGGCAAAGTCGTAATAGAACCCATCCTCTATGACCGGGCCAATGGTCACCTGTGCCGACGGAAAAAGCTGTTGCACGGCCTGCGCCATCAGGTGGGCGCATGAATGACGCAAAATCTCGATACCTTCCTCGTCCCTGGAGGTAATGATCGACAACGCCGCATCGCCATCAATAATGCAGGAGGTGTCTACCAGAGTTCCGTCGACACGGCCAGCCAAGGCTGACCTGGCTAACCCTGGTCCAATGGACTCGGCAACCTGATGAACTGAAACGGGGTAATCAAATTTTTTCTGACTGCCGTCCGGCAGCGTTATAGCAGGCATGTTGTTCTCGCTCTTCAGTGGTGACCACTACCAAAGGCCACATGTAAATTTTTAATGGTAGGAACGCTCGGATTCGAACCGAGGACCCTCGCCTTGTCGAGACGATGCTCTAACCAACTGAGCTACGCTCCTTTAGTCCCAGCCTCCGAATGACGTGTCCTGAGGACCGTCCCGGGCGCCAAAGAGTCAATTCTAACATGACTGACATCTACAACAAACAGTCTGGAGATGGACGGTTTTCGCGGTCCGGTGTTACAGCAACATTGAAGTTGAAACCTGGCGCTATGAAAGAACAAATTGCTGACGGAGCTCCTCAATCTGATCCCGCAGTAGTGCTGCTTCTTCAAATGCAAGGTTCCTGGCCTGTTCAAACATTTGTTTTTCCAGAATGACGATCTGTTTTTCCAGGTCGTCCTGATTCAGTATATTGGTTCTATACCCACCTCTCTTCTCAGCAACCAGGCTCCGTTTTTTTCCACGTACCGGTGTATCCCGGGCGCCTTCAAGGATATCAGACACATTGCGTTTTATACCGATCGGAATAATGTTGTGAGTACGATTATAGGTCATCTGCTTCTCACGGCGTCGATCGGTTTCATCAATGGCTCGCTGCATGGAGCCAGTGACCTTGTCTCCATACAGGATAGCTTTGCCGTTCAGGTGACGTGCGGCCCGGCCTATGGTCTGGATCAATGATCTGTCCGATCTGAGGAAACCTTCCTTGTCGGCATCAAGGATCGCAACAAGTGACACCTCAGGCATGTCCAGACCTTCACGCAGCAGATTGATCCCCACAAGCACATCGAATACACCCATACGCAAATCGCGGATTATCTCCATTCGTTCGATGGTGTCGATATCGGAATGGAGATAACGGACACGCACATCGTGTTCATCCAGATATTCAGTCAGATCTTCCGCCATTCGCTTGGTCAGTGTCGTAATCAACACGCGTTCTTTCTTGCGCGCCCTGACTCTGATCTCGGTGAGCACATCGTCAACCTGGGTTTGTGCGGACCGGACTTCAAGTTCAGGATCAACAAGACCCGTTGGACGAACCAGCTGATCAACAACCTGACCTGATTTTTCATTCTCGTAGGTTCCCGGAGTCGCCGAAACGTAAATGGTCTGCGGGGCGAGTTTTTCCCACTCGTCAAACCGCAGGGGCCGGTTATCCAGCGCCGAGGGTAATCTGAAGCCAAACTCAACCAGCGTTTCCTTACGGGACCGGTCACCCTTGTACATGGCTCCCAGTTGAGGCACGCCAACATGGGATTCATCAATGATCAGTAATGCATTGTCCGGAAGATAATCATACAGAGTAGGCGGCGCCTGACCGGCTTCACGTCCGGACAGATAGCGTGAGTAATTCTCGATTCCGTTGCAGTATCCCAACTCCTTGATCATCTCCAGATCATACCGGGTACGCTGTTCAAGGCGTTGTGCCTCAACCAGCTTGTTGTTTTCTTTCAGGACCCGTAATCGGTCGTTCAGTTCATCACGAATCTGATCCAGTGCGTTGTCAATGGTTTCCCTGGGGGTGACGTAATGAGACTTCGGAAATATCGTGGCTCTGGGTACCCGCCGGATGACCTCTCCTGTGAGCGGGTCGAAATAGGACAGATCTTCAATTTCATCATCAAACAGTTCAACCCTGATCGCCGACCTGTCGGATTCTGCAGGAAAGATGTCGATAACGTCACCGCGAACCCTGTATGTAGCCCGCCGCAATTCCATCTCATTACGGGTATATTGCAACTCCGCCAGTCTTCTCAGCAACCAGCGTTGATCAACCTTGTCACCCCGATCCAGATGCATCACCATTTTCAGGTAAGCAGCAGGATCACCCAGGCCATAAATGGAAGATACGGATGCCACCACGAGAGAATCCTGCCGCTCCAACAGAGACTTGGTCGCGGATAATCGCATCTGCTCGATATGTTCGTTTATTGCCGCGTCTTTCTCTATGTAGGTATCCGAAGCCGGAACATAGGCTTCCGGCTGGTAATAATCGTAGTAGGAAACGAAATACTCAACGGAGTTTCCGGGAAAGTATTCCTTGAATTCTCCATAGAGTTGCGCCGCCAGCGTTTTATTGGGCGCCATGACCAGTGTGGGTCTCTGCACCTGTTCAATCACGTTGGCAATGGTGTAGGTTTTGCCGGACCCGGTGACACCAAGCAGGGTTTGTGACGCCAGACCCGATTCCAGACCTTCGACCAGCCTGTTGATCGCATCCGGCTGATCGCCGGCAGGCCTGTAGTCGGACTGGACCTCAAATTTAACTGTCTGGACACTCATCAATATTGCCTCTCGATCAACCTGCATGATACCTGATCGGAGCCATTTGAGACATCATTGTCCAGGTGATTGGATGCTCCTGGTCGCAAACGGGAAAATGGCAGGTTGACGTGATTGGTCAGCTGCCATTAAACTTGCGTCCGCCGTTCCCCGATAGCTCAGTTGGTAGAGCAAATGACTGTTAATCATTGGGTCCCTGGTTCGAGCCCAGGTCGGGGAGCCAATTTTCCCATTGGCTGTTGAATAGCTACAACCTTCCTGGTTTGGTTTTCTGGTTTTAGTGGAAAATTGCACTTTACGTTGCATGCACCAAAGACAGGACCTGCCATACGGAACAGAATTGCTACAGGTCGGCGAATGGTAAGGCAGTCACACCAGCGCCGAGGTGAAGACGAATATCCCCGGGATGTACCACATATCCGGGTACAGCTGTACTTCCCATGTCCTTTTGGAACGTCTTTATCGCGCTGGCCATGGACGGTCGTGGCGTAGCGGACAGTTTAATTTCCAAGGGAACAAGCCCGGTAGCAGTCTCGATAATAAAGTCCACCTCTGTTCCCGCCATGGTCCGCCAAAAGTAGACCTGCGGGTCTACTCCCCGATGCGTAAATGTCCTGATAATTTCGGCCAGCACGGCTGTTTCCATGATGGCGCCGCCCATTGGGCCTGATGCCGCATGTTCGTGGCTCTTGAGACCGGCCAGGTAGCAGAGTGTACCGACATCCGTGAAGTACACTTTCGGTGTTTTAACGAGCCGTTTCCCGACGTTGGCGAAGTAGGGACGAAGCACCATCACCTGATAGGTGGCTTCGAGCACTGAGAGCCACGCCTTGGTGGTGTTGACCGCAACTCCGAGATCCCGGGCAATATCGGTTAAACTCAACAACTGACCACTTCTGGCTGCCAGAACACGGAGGAAATTCTGATATTGAGTCAGGTCTCCGACCTGCCGGAGTGTACGTACGTCCCTTTCAAGATAGGTCTGGATGTAGCTGGCATGCCACAAGGAGGTATCCCTGTCGGGTTGTACAGCAAGTTCCGGATACCCGCCTCGTAGGAAACCCTTCCACAGTTCGTCAAACACTTGCGGCAACTGCGAAGTCGACCCATTCTGGCGCTCCCAGGCGAAGGCATTTCCAGGTCGTCCTTCCGCTTCCCGTCTGGATAATGGCAGCAGACGAAGCATAGCAGCACGGCCCGCTAATGATTCAGTCACCTTCTCCGAAAGCAACAGATTCTGAGAACCGGTCAACAGGTATTGACCAGTTCTGCCACGGTCCGCGTCGATCTTTTCCTTGATGTAGGGAAGCAGGTTGGGGGCGTACTGCACTTCGTCGAAAATCACCGGCGGTGGATACTGCGCCAGGAATCCGCGCGGGTCTTCCACGGAAGCCCCTCGAACATCCGGCAGCTCCAAAGAGACATATCGGCAACGATTGCCGAAGAGATGTCGCAACAAGGTCGTCTTGCCGGACTGGCGCGGTCCAGTCAAAACCACGGCGGGAAATTCTGATGCCGCTTTCATAATGACCGGTTCCAGCGAACGTTGGATATAGGTTGAACTCATACCTTAAAATAATGCATTTAGAATGCAAAATGTCAAGTTATAAATTTCACTTCTTTTGGGATGTTGAAGGCCCGTCCGGGACGGGCGCTCCTGTTACAAGAACATTATTCCACTGTAATTCTGTCCTCATTTTTGGTGACTGTCGCCATACCAATACCGCGTACTGCAGACAGTTCTTCGATCGAATAGAATCGGCCATTTTCTTCACGGTATTGTACGATAGCCTGAGCCTTGCTCATGCCAACACCTTTCAAAATTCTCGCAAGTGTCTCCGCATCAGCCTCGTTGACATTGACCGTTTGAGCTTCCGTCATTTCGGATGAGGACTCAGTGGTGAGTACTTCATCAGCCGGATCACTATCAGCAGCAGACGCCGGACCAATACAACAGTAACACAATACCGTAAAAACAAAGATCTTCAGGTTTTTTACATTCATGGATATCTCCTTGGTTATTTTTTTAATTGCCTGACAACAGCCCGGATAAAGTAACAGTGATCAAGTACGGTGGGATGCAGTCAATGTCTGTAAAGATTCAAGGTGATTGCCGTGAAAGCAACGAGGTAACAGACTACAAATGGCAGACTACCTGGAGTGCAGTCCGTTATTCACCTTCGAGCCCAAAGATGGGTTTGATGGTAGCCCAGTTTTTGCAGACGGCGCAGTGCCAGAACATTTTTTTTCCTTCTGAACCACAACTCTGGCAACGGTAAGCAGGTTTATCAGCAACCAGAGCTTCTGCGAAGCTGCGCAAAATGGTGAGATTCTGTCTGGCAATGCCACTGGTGTTATCAACGTGCATATCAACCAGTCTTGTTAACCCGCGTATGGTCGGGTTTTTCTTCAGATGCTCGGCTATGTATTTTGCCGTGGCTTCATCGCCAATTTCCTCACGCATGGATGAAGCCAGTGTCAACACAACGGATATTGAGGGTACCACCTCAAGGCATGCTTCAAGATATTCACGTAGTTCCTGCCGTGACATATCCGATTTTTCAAAGGCGGATATCAGTAACTCAAGAGATTCCGGCACGTATACCGGTTCCTGGTCCTTGATGCGGGTTAAAGCGGTGACGGCATCCAGATAACGCCCTTCGGCAATGTCTATTTTACCGTGGATGAGCGATGCCCGTGCGTTAACAGGACTGTGACCAATAGCCTCACGGATCGCTTCCCTTGCGGATTCAATTTTGCCGCTGTCGAGCAGTTCTTCGGCAATTTCACAGTAGTAATGGGAGATCACCTTTTCGTATTTCTCGGAATCTGCCCCCACGGCAAGAAGCTGTGCAACTTCTATCGCCTGTTGCCACTCCCTTTCCTGCTCGTAAATCTCCAGAGTGATCTTTCTGCCTTCCTGCCGGGTTTCTCCGTCTTCCTCTGACAGCATCAGAGACAGTTCTTCTGCCCGGTCCAGAATGCCGGCAAGCAGATAGTCCCGGGCCAGTTCCAACTTGACCTTGAGCATGGTGTCTTTCCCCAGTTGAGCCTGGGTAAGAATATTTTCATGTACGATAACGGCCTTTTCCAGCTCACCTCGTCGGCGTAGCAGACCGCCCAGTGCGAGGTGAGTCTCCAGTGTTTCCTGATTGACTTCCAGATCCTCGATAAATATGGCGACAGCCCGGTCAGGCTCTTCACTCAACAGATAGTTAAGACCGTTGTAATACTTGGCGCCTGGCGGTTTCGATTTTTTTGTAATATCACGACTACCCAGCAACCAGCCAATGCCGATTGCGGCCAGGATCATAATGTATAGTAACCAGTCATCCACTACTGTTCATCCAGGGTCGCCAGGTCTTTACTGCTGTAAATTCGATTCTGCCGTCCTTATCTGGTCCGGCTGTAACCGGGCTTTCTGCTGGTCCAGTTCCCTGGCTGTCTGCACCATTTGTTTTTCTGCCGTTCGGCGCCTGAGCCGCAACCGTGTATTGGAAAACAGATTCAAAAGACTACCAAAGAACACGCCAACAACAAAAGCAGTGAGCATCCACCAGGATACTGGCCAGGACGGTGACTCATAGGACAGAAAACGCAGTGAGACTTCAGAGCTGTTTTCCGATGCAAGGACCATTGCCACAACAAACACCAGAAACAACAGAAGGATGAATACCCACCTTTTTATCAGTTTCATGCTCTGCCGATTCCATGAATTAATCTGCCGTAACGGTTCAGATAGAGATGGCGACTATGTCTCCCTGGATCGGTTGGCAGCATTTTCTGCCGCCATTCTCCGATTAACCCTTTCGCGAAGTTCCTTCCCCGGTTTGAAATGTGGCACATATTTGCTCACCAGTTCTACCTGTTCACCTGTCTTTGGATTTCTACCAGGTCTCGCAGCCCGGTAATGGAGTGAAAAGCTGCCAAATCCACGAATCTCAATACGCCCGCCTTCAGCAAGCACATCGGACATGTGGTCCAGCATCATTTTGACTGCCAATTCTACATCTTTGGCAGACAATTGATCCTGGACAGCAGAAATCTTCTCAATGAGTTCCGATTTGGTCATCCAGGTGTTTCCGGTTTATTCATCACTGGAGCCTCGTTCCAATGTCTTTTTGATCAGGTCGCCAACTGTAGTGGGCTTAATATCAGTCTCCTGCTCCCGGTGTGCCTTTATGGCCTCTTGTTCTTCCGCCTGATTCCTGGCTTTGACGGAGACACCAATGCTGCGATTCTTGTGGTCAATATTGATGATTTTGGCAAAGACCTCATCGCCCACATTCATCACATGGCGTGCATCTTCAACGCGATCCATGCTGATTTCTGAAACCTTGAGAATACCGTCGACTTCATCGGCAAGAGTCAGCACCACCTGTCTGGCATCCACCGATTTCACTATGCCGGTAACCAGCGAACCGCGATCATTGACAGCGACATAATTATTGAATTGATCGTCTTCCAGCTGTTTAATTCCCAGAGAGATCCGCGTTCGCTCAGCATCAATCGACAGAATGACAGTTTCGATCTCATCACCCTTGGTGAATTTTCGCACAGCCTGCTCTCCAGGTTCGTTCCAGGAGATGTCAGACAAATGCACCAGACCGTCGATATTGCCAACCAGTCCAATGAAGATACCGAAATCAGTTATCGACTTGATGTGGCCCCTGATCCGATCTCCTTTTTTGTGCATGGTTGCAAATTCTTCCCAGGGATTGCCCTGACACTGTTTGATCCCCAGAGAAATACGGCGTCTTTCCTCCTCGATGAGTAAAACCATCACCTCTACTTCATCGCCAACCTGGACAACCCTGGACGGATGAATGTTGCGATTGGTCCAATCCATTTCGGAGACGTGAACCAGACCCTCGACACCTTCCTCCAATTCTGCAAAACAGCCATAGTCGGTAAGGTTAGTTACCCTGGCCATAGTGCGTGTGCCAACAGGATAGCGTTGTGTGATGGCCACCCAGGGATCTTCTCCCAATTGTTTGAGCCCGAGAGAAACACGATTTCGTTCCCGCTCAAATTTAAGTACTTTCACATTTATCTCATCGCCGACTTCGACGACCTCACCGGGGTGCTTGATACGCTTCCAGGCCATATCGGTAATGTGGAGCAATCCATCGACACCGCCGAGGTCCACAAAAGCGCCGTAATCGGTAAGGTTCTTGACGATTCCCTTGATTTCCTGCCCTTCCTGCAGGTTCTCCAGAAGCGCTTCGCGTTCTGCGCTGTTTTCTTCCTCAAGTACGGACCGGCGAGACACCACTACGTTGTTGCGTTTCTGGTCCAGCTTGATGACCTTGAATTCCAATTCGCGGCCTTCCATCTGTTCGTTGTCCCTGAGTGGACGCACATCAACCAGCGACCCTGGCAGGAATGCCCGGACATCCCGGATCTCTACGGTAAATCCACCTTTCACACGTCCACTGATTACGCCTGTGATAATTTCCTGAGCCTCGTATACGTGATCAAGCAGTTCCCATGACTCGGCCCTTTTGGCTTTTTCCCGGGATAATCTGGTTTCACCAAAACCATCGTCTACCGCATCCATGGAAACCTTGACGGGGTCGCCGACTTCAACTTCCAACTCGCCATGTTCATTCAGAAACTGGACTCTTGGAATGACGCCTTCAGACTTCAATCCGGCATGAACCGTAACCCATTCATTATCGATATCAACTACCACACCGGTGATAATGGAACCGGACTGCATATCTATCGTTTTTAAACTTTCTTCAAATAACTCTGCAAAACTCTCGCTCATAATAATTCCCGGGCATTCACCCTTAACCATATTCCAACTGATATGGGTCTGTTAATGTTTGTGCTGAATCCGGATATAGTTCAGGTTGGAACCCGAATTCAGCCCAATTTTCCTTCTACGATGGTCAATACCTGCTGAAATACCTCACTTGTACTCAATGCTGTACTGTCAATGATGACTGCATCCGGCGCTGCCCTGAGTGGAGCAACGTCCCGTTTCATATCCAGTTCATCCCGTATTTGGATACTTTTAAGAAGTTCCTGAAGACTAACACTAATATCCTTATCTTTCAACTGCTTATAACGCCTTTTTGCTCTTTCTTCGGCAGTTGCCGTTAAATAAACCTTAACCGCCGCATCAGTAAAAACGACCGTTCCCATATCTCTGCCGTCAGCCACCAGTCCCGGAGCCTGGCGAAAAGATCTTTGCAACTTCATGACGACTTCGCGAACAGATGCCAGAGGAGCGACGATCGAAGCATCAACGCCAGCCTGGTTGGTACGTATCTGCAGTGATACATCCTGAGCATTGAGCCAGATGGATAAAGGGTTTTCCGGGTTATCAGTCAGCTTAAAGGCGATATCAAGGCTTTCTGTCAATGTTGCCAACGCGGGTTCATCATGGAGTGGTACATCACTTTGCCGGGCTGCCAGCCCTATAATCCGATAGATTGCACCGCTGTCGAGGAGGTGAAACCCCAGTCTACCGGCAATACGATACGCTATCGTGCCTTTACCGGAACCTCCCGGACCGTCAATGGCTATGACTGGAATCGTCGAATTTACCACTCATGATCCTCCCCTGATTTTTTTCAATATCATTCTGCGTATATTCATCTCTGGCCTGACTGGCTTGATTCAATACTCTCTGCAGGTCAGCAACTTTGCCCTGGTCAATCATTGATCGTAATTCTTTTAGTTTTTCCTGATAATCGTCCAGGATTTCGAGCACCGCGGGACCATTTGCCAGAAAGATGTCCCGCCACATGATCGGGTCAGACCCGGCGATACGGGTAAAGTCACGAAAGCCACCCGCTGCATACCGAAAAATTTCCTGGCCGTCATCCTGTGAGAGCAATGTATCAACCAGGGCGTAGGCAAGAAGGTGAGGCAGATGGCTGGTTCGGGCAAGAATCCGGTCATGATGCTCTACCGTCATAATTACCACTGTGGCCCCCAGTCCCCGCCACAAATTACGGATACGTTCGACCGCTGATGGTTCCGTTTCAGCAACCGGGGTCAGAATCACCTTGTGGTTTTCAAACAAATCAGGATTTGCCGAGGTCACACCGTGCTTTTCAGACCCTGCGACAGGATGACCGGGAACCAGACAATCAGGTATCAGACCGTATACCTCACGACTGTCCTCAATAACAGTTGCCTTGACACTGCCAACATCTGTTATCAGCGCCGTTGCGGGTATTTCCCGAAGCACTTCTTTCACGGCGAGCACCGGTACTGCCAGTATGACCAGATCAGAATCCTGTACGGCTGCAGGGATCGAATTCGCCGCTTCGGTGATAATGCCTGACTGCTTTCCCAGTTGCAGACTTTCCCGATCCTGGTCAAAGGCAACCACTGTAGCTGCAAGACCACGTTTGTGCAGGGCTGAGGCAATTGACCCTCCGATCAATCCCAGCCCGATAATGGCAACGCGTGAAAAAACGGGATCACTCATAATACGCTTCGAAGAGCATCGACAAAGCGCTGATTTTCTTCCGGTAAACCAATGGTGACCCGCAGATGATTTGGCATTTCATAGATGCCAATGGGACGCACGATGACACCCAGATGCAGCAGGGCGTCGTAAACCGGGATCGCGTCACTGCCAACATCAATGGTCAGAAAATTACCCGCGGATGGGACGTAGTCCAGCCCCAGTTCCGTACAGGCTCCGGTCAGGAATGCCATTCCTTCCTGATTCAGAGCAATGGATTCAGCAACATGATCCTGTGCTTCCAACGCCGCCAGAGCTGCCGTAAGAGCCATGGTATTCGCGTTAAATGGCTGGCGAACCCGATTCATTAAATCAGCAATATCAGGATGACTGACGGCATATCCCACGCGCAACGCGGCAAGTCCATATGCCTTGGAGAACGTACGCGTCACTACCAGGTTCGGGTATTTCGCGACAAGACTGATGCCATCGGGATAGTCTGGTTCGCTGACGTATTCAAAATAGGCTTCGTCCAGCACAACAAGGACATTTTCCGGCACATCATCCAGGAATTCGATGAGTTCTTTCTCTCTCACCCAGGTGCCGGTGGGGTTATTGGGATTGGCAATAAAAACCATCCGCGTCCGGCTGTTGATTGCCTTGAGTGTCGCGTCAAGATCCTGGGCGAAGTTCCTGGCTGGAATGATGGTCAGTTCCGCACCGATGGCACGGGTCACCAATGGATAAACGATAAATGAATGTTGAGATACAATGGATTCGTTTGCGGTATGCAGGTAAACACGCGCCAGGAGTTCCAGGACTTCGTTGGAACCGTTGCCAATGGTCAGAGATGCCACCGGTACACCAAGGAATTCACTCAGATTGTGTTTCAGCAACCAGGCGCTGCCGTCCGGATAACGTGCCAGGTCCGGCAGCATCTCTATCAGCCTGGCTTGTACCAGCGGACTGGCGCCAAGGGGATTCTCGTTACTGGCTAGCTTGACTACATTGGTCAGACCCAGTTCCCGTTCCAGTTCCTCTACCGGTTTGCCCGGTTGATAGGGCTGTAATTCCCTGATTCCCGGCAATGCCATGGACAAAAAATCAGTCATGTCCTGCTCAATTCACCACGGCTCTTGGATAACTGCCCAGTATCTTTACCTCTAACGCTTCCTTGTCAATTGCATCCATTACTTTGATGATCAGTGGATCATCCCGATGCCCTTCAAAATCAATAAAAAACACATATGACCACATTCCCGTCCTGGAGGGTCGGGTTTCTATCGAAGTCAGCGAAACACCATGACGTTCAAACGGTTCCAGCAGCTTGTACAGGGCGCCGGGTCGATTGTAGGTTGATACCAGTACGGAGGTCTTGTCATTGCCACTTTTAATGACATCCTCCCGCCCGATGACCAGAAATCTCGTCGTGTTGTCGGAACGATCTTCTATTTTTCCGGATATCACCCGGAGATTGTAAATCTCGGCACATATTTGCGGTGCGATAGCGGCGGCATTCTGCTCACCACTGATTCTCCTGGCAGCCTCTCCATTACTGGTCACCGGCACTTTGGAGGCGTGCGGGTAATGCGCGTCCAGCCATCGCCGGCACTGGGCCAGTGTCTGTTGGTGAGAGTAGATGCAGTCGATCTCATGATCTTCAATATCATTGCCGGTCATCAGATAGTGGTGTATCTGCAGATGAACCTCGCCGCAGATTTTCAGAGAAGACTCCAGAAAATTATCCAGGGTTGAACTGATCACACCTTCTGTCGAGTTTTCAACGGGCACCACACCATAGTTGCAGGCTTCCGATTCCACCTCCCGGAATACATCGTCATGGGTAGTCATAGGCTGACAAATGACCGAGTCGCCAAAGTGCTTCCTGGCCGCCAATTGCGTAAATGTACCCTCGGGGCCAAGATAGGCAACTTCCAACGGCTGTTCCAGGGCAAGACAGGCAGACATGATCTGCCGGTACACCTGGGCGATTTTCTGATTGCTCAGGGGACCCTGGTTGAGATCAATCATGTGCTGGAGTATCTGGGATTCCCGGTCCGGGCGATAGAACACCGGTTTGTCATCCGGTGAATCAATCTGTTTCACCCTGGCGACCTCAAGCGCATACTGCGCCCGTTCATTCAGTTGAACCAGAATACGTTCATCCAGGTTGTCTATACGCGCCCGCAGGACTTTCAATTTTTCCTCAGGAGAGTGTTTATCATTCATATTTGAATTTTCACTCCTGCTCTTCGGATTCTTCATCATCAACTGATGGTTCCTGTATCTGGGCAAGACCTACCAGTTGTTCGTCGTTGGCGAGATTAATCAATTTCACACCCTGCGTATTCCGTCCCTGTTGGGAGACGTCATCTATACGAATTCTAACCAGCGTTCCCTGATCACTGATCAGAATGACTTCATCACCGCTGGATACCTGGACGGCGCCTGCCATGTTGCCATTTCTCTCGGACAACTTCATGCCGATCACGCCCTGACCGCCGCGTCCGATCACCGAAAAATCGGCAAAACTGCTGCGTTTGCCATATCCATTCTGGCTGGCAACCAGAATCTCTCCGTTTTCTTCCGGGATCATCAGTGCAATGACCTGCTCATTTGTCTTCAGCCTGATACCGCGTACACCCTGGGCGGTACGTGCCGTTGCCCTGACATCGGATTCCTTGAAGCGGATACCCTTGCCCCCGCTGCTGAACAACATCACATCCCTTGTGCCATCGGTGATGGCGGCGCCAATCAGGGTGTTGTCTTCCTTCAGTGCAATGGCGATGAGTCCTGAACTCCGTTGCCGTGAAAAATGCATCAGAGGTGTCTTTTTGACCGTACCGTTGGATGTGGCCATGAAGATAAATTGATCTTCCCGGTACTCGTGTACCGGTAGCATGGCGGTAACACGTTCGTCTTCTTCAAGGGGCAGAATATTGATAACAGGTCTCCCCCGTGAAGCCCGTCCCGCCGGTGGAATCTGAAATACCCTGAGCCAGTATACCTTTCCACGATTGGTGAAGCAGAGAATCGTGTCATGGGTATTGGCCACCATCAGTCGTTCGATGAAATCCTCATCCTTGACAGTGCTGGCCATCTTGCCGCGTCCACCCCGTCCCTGGGCGCGGTATGTATCCAGTGGCTGGGTTTTTGCATAGCCGCCATTTGACAGTGTCACCACCATGTCTTCTTCCTGAATCAGATCTTCCATGGTGAGGTCTTCCTGGGATTCAACGATTCTGGTTAATCGTGCATCACCGTAATCATCGCGAATTGCGGTCAGTTCATCCCTGATAAGCTGCATCAATACATCAGGTTCAGCCAGGATGTTCATCAATTCTCCAATGGTATCGATAAGCTCCTGGTACTCTTCATGCAGCCTGGTCTGTTCCATATTGGTCAGGCGGTTGAGCCGCATTTCAAGAATTGCCTGAGCCTGATCATCAGATAGATAATAGCTGCCATCATCCATCAGACCGTATTCGTCGCCCAGTTCTTCCGGCTTGACAGCATCGGGTCCTGCCCGTTCCAGCATCTTAAGGATAATGTCCGACTGCCAGGGCTGGCTGACCAGCTTCTCTCTTGCTTCCTGGGTAGACGCGGATGCCTTGATCAGTTCAATCACGGGATCAATATTAGACAGGGCGACGGTGAGACCTTCCAGCGTATGACCCCGGGTACGGGCACGACGCAGCAGATACAGCGTTCTCCTGGTGACGACTTCCCGTCGATGCAGAATAAACGCTTCCAGTACCTGCTTGAGGTTGAGCACCCTGGGTTCATTGTCAACCAGAGCCACGATGTTGATACCGAATACACTTTCCATGCGGGTCTGGGCATAGAGATTGTTGAGTACCACTTCTCCGACTTCGCCACGTCGCAACTCAATGATAATGCGCGTATCCTTTGCCGACTCATCACGAAGTTCGGTTATACCTTCGATCTTTTTATCCTTCACCAGCAGCGCAATGTGTTCAAGCAGTCGTGCACGGTTAACCTGGAAGGGTATTTCCTTGACGATAATCGTATCTTTTTTGTTTTTTTCATCCGTTTCTATTTCGCAATGAGCCCTGACCCGGATCCTGCCACGTCCCGTACGGTAAGCCTGTACTATACCGCCCCGGCCATTGATGATCGCCCCCGTGGGCAGATCAGGACCCTGAATATATTCCATCAAATCGTCAACATCGTTGTCGGGATTGTCGATGAGCGCAATACAGGCATTGATCACCTCGGTGAGGTTATGCGGCGGGATATTGGTTGCCATGCCCACCGCAATTCCGGTAGATCCATTGATCAACAAATTAGGCACCCTGGATGGCAATACCACAGGCATCTTCAGGTTGCCTTCGTAGTTGTCCTCAAAATCCACGGTGTCCCTGTCCAGGTCCGCCAGGATTTCCTGGGCAATCTTCATCATGCGTATTTCGGTGTAGCGCTGGGCCGCTGCACCATCTCCATCCATAGAGCCGAAGTTGCCCTGCCCATCCACCAATGGATATCGCATTTTGAAATCCTGGACCATATGCACGATGGTCTCGTAGGCGGCAGCATCGCTGTGAGGATGATACTTGCCAAGAACATCACCTACGATTCGGGCGGACTTCATATAGGGCCTGTTCCAGGTGTTGTTCAGTTCACCCATGGCGAACAACACTCGCCGGTGTACCGGCTTGAGCCCGTCCCGCACATCCGGCAGGGCGCGGCTCACAATGACACTCATGGCATAGCTTAAAAAGGACTCCCGCAGTTCATCCTCAATGTTGATGGAATCGATATTGCCTTCGAATTCAGACATGGATCATCCGGGTTTCCTCATTTGACTTCAGCCTCTGGAATACAAGTGATTAAAAACATTTGAATGCAACGTTCCTGCGCGAATCACGATCTCTCAATCCCTTGTCCGTACTGTAAGATCGTATCCGCTGTTTGTTCCAGGATTTTGCAGATGTTTACGTCTGCGAATAATAACATGTTCAATGACTGCAAACATCCGAAACGCATCAAAAAATACTGCTACAGGTGTCCTTTCGAACAGACACTGCAACAACATGAAAATGTCCTGCTGCAGCAAATCTTGCGGGGTGACACCTTTTGACAATACAGTGCGGCATTCCCGGGGACTAATCCATTGCGGCAGTTCCCTGTCAGCGAAAAACAGAATTTTCAGCTAATGTATAATTTCAGATTTTCTGGCATATTCACTGCATGAATTTACCCGTTTCCGACTGTCTGATCAGCGCTCGCTGGATAGTACCGGTTATTCCTTCCGGCGTGGTTCTCCATCACCATTCTCTGGTGATCCGTAACGGTCGAATCGGCGCAATTCTGCCGACAGACCAGATCAGCGATGAACACCGCACGCTGCCCCGGGTAGAACTTTCGCATCATCTGGTCACGGCGGGTCTGATCAATGCCCATGGCCATGCCGCCATGACTCTCTTGCGGGGTTACGCGGACGATCTTGAACTTGATGACTGGCTCAACAATCACATCTGGCCTGTTGAGGGCCGGGTGGTGGATAAATCCTTTGTCTATGACGGTTCGATGCTTGCCGTGGCGGAAATGATCAGCACAGGTACTACCTGTGCCGCCGATACCTATTTTTTCCCGCCTGCGACTGCCGATGCCTTTTCCGATGCGGGATTTCGGGGCCAGATTGGTATCCCTGTAGTGCAGTTTGGTAATGTCTGGGCAGAAACTGAATTGCAACACATCGAAAAAGGACTGGAATTTCACGACAGCATGCGACACCATGACCTGATTACGACGGCGTTCTCGCCACATGCCCCCTACACGGTTTCCGACGCAGGATTCAACAGTATCAGGCAACATGCCGATGCCCTGGACATACCGGTTCACCTGCACCTGCACGAAACCCGCAATGAAACAGAACATTCCCGCCCTTTACAAAGGATACAGTCCCTGGGATTGCTCTCCAGCCGGTTACAGGCAATTCACATGACCCAACTGACCACCAGTGAAATTGACCTGTTGGCCAGACACGATGTCAATATCGTCCATTGTCCTGAATCGAATATGAAACTGGCCAGTGGAATTTGTCCTGTCCAGGCGCTTGGAGAGTCGGGAGTCAACGTTGCTCTGGGTACGGATGGCGCCGCGAGTAACAACAATCTCGACATGTTGGAAGAGGCCAGGTCAGCCGCTTTGCTCTCTAAAGTATCAACACGTGACGCTACCGGTATCTCCGCTGTGGACACTTTGGAAATGGCCACTATCAATGGCGCCCGTCTGTTGGGACTGGAGTCTGAAATCGGCAGCCTTGAACCGGGGAAAAGTGCCGATCTGATCGCCGTTGATTTCTCCGGTCTCGGATTTCAGCCTGTTTATCATCCCATCTCACATTTAATTTATGTCGCTTCTGGCGCTCATGTCTCCCATACCTGGATCAATGGTCAATGTCTGTATCAGGACAGGCGTTTTACGCACCTCGATGTGGGTGCTTTACGCACAAGAGTTGATGTCTGGCAGGAAAAGATCAAGGCTGAATCATGAGTACCACAAACAATGTCAATGTCGATCAGTCGGAAATCAACCGGTTTGAAGAGATGGCCAGACACTGGTGGGATACCGAGAGTGAATTCAGAGCTCTGCATGATATCAACCCTGCACGTATGACCTATATCCAGGAGCGGGTTGATCTGGCTGACTCTCAGGTGCTGGATGTGGGATGTGGCGGCGGCATTTTGTCCGAATCCCTGGCCGAGGCCGGCGCCCGGGTCACCGGGATTGATATGGGTACAAGTCCACTGACGGTCGCCAGACTGCATCAGATCGAATCCGGTTATGAAATCGACTACAGGCAGACTACGATTGAAGCACTGGCACGGGAAAGCGACGAGACATTCGATGTGATTACCTGCCTGGAAATGCTGGAACACGTGCCTGACCCGGATTCCATCATCGAAGCCTGTCACAAGCTGCTCAAACCGGAAGGTTCCTTGTTTGTTTCCACCATCAACCGTAATCCCAAATCCTACCTGCTGATGGTCATCGGCGCCGAATACATGCTGGGCATCCTGCCAAAAGGTACCCATCGTTACGAAAAGTTCATCACACCGGCCGAACTTGCCGGTTCGCTGCGCCGGCGCCGGTTCCAATTACAAAACCTGAGCGGCATGCGCTACAACCCCCTGACCAGAACCTGCCGGCTTGGCAACGACGTGGCCGTGAACTACCTGGTTCACGCCACCAGAAACTGATGGCGCAACGTGTAGTGCAATATGGATAACAGGACACTGCCGGACGGTTATCAGCCGAATATTGACCTTCTTGCGGATCAGGTGATACTGGTGACCGGCGCCGGAGACGGTATCGGCCGGGCCGCGGCTGTTACATACGCCCGATTCGGCGCTATGGTGATTCTGCTGGGCCGCACGGTGAGCAAACTGGAAGCCGTATATGACCACATCGTCAGCATGGACCGGCAGGAACCGGCAATCATTCCCGCGGATATCAGCACCCTGGGCATTAAAACACTCAATGAGATTGCTGATGTCATTCATGAGCAATATGGCAGACTTGATGGTCTGCTGCACAATGCCGGTATTCTTGGCGAAAGGGTCCCCGTGGAACACTATGACATGCAACTCTGGGATCAGGTGATGCAGGTGAATTTCAATGGTGCGGTTACGCTTACCCGTTTTCTGCTGCCGCTACTGCGACTGTCGAAAAACGCCTCCCTGATTTTCACCAGTTCCGATGTCGGAGAAACTCCCCGGGCATATTGGGGTCCGTATGCAGTTTCCAGGTACGCCCTGGAAGGTTTTGCGCAATTACTGGCGGACGAACTGGAAAACACTTCAAATATCAGCGTGAAAGTGGTCAACCCGGGAGCTGTCCGAACCCGGACAAGAGCGGCATCGCATCCTAACGAAGATCCCGGTACATTGAAGACAGTGGAAGATCTGATGCCCCTGTACCTCTATCTGATGGACCCGGCCAGCAACGACGCAAATGGTTACCGATTAATTTCCTGAGAGCGGCGCGCTGTCGCGCAGCAAACAGGCCGGCTTACCTGGATTTTCTTTGTCATGTTTATGAGAGCTTGTTTCGTTAACGAGGCTGTTCGCAGATGGCTTTGGGGCATTCATTTGCACCAGCGTCTGCGCGTCCCTCCCGGATTCCCGAGCTTCCCCCGCATGCCTGTAGTCATGCTCCTCCAACT
>LXNI01000576.1_pt1 | contig 40894 bp, 38 predicted proteins | sample 809091 | NCBI WGS metagenome assembly LXNI01 (sample SAMN04870527, study PRJNA318959) | sponge metagenome | biome: 01000161; feature: marine sponge reef; material: water | host: Sarcotragus foetidus | place: Greece: Milos, Mediterranean Sea | collected 2013-05-29 | depth 5-7 m
GGTCTGGATCCCGGACGAATACGACGACCACGGAAAGTGGATGGATGGCTGGGAAAGCCGCCGCAAGCGCACGCCCGGCCATGACTGGTGCCTGATCCGGCTCGGCGTGCAGGGCGTTGTCCAGGCGGCCGATATCGACACGACCCATTTCACCGGCAATTTTCCGCCGGAGGCGATGCTCGAAGGTTGCCGGAGCGACGCCGAGCCCGGTGACGACGCCGAATGGACGACCCTGGTGCCGCGCTGCGTCCTCGGCTCGTCCTGTAACAATTATGCGGCTTCGGTCAGCACCGCGCCGGTCAACTGGCTGCGCCTCAACATCTATCCGGACGGCGGCGTGGCGCGTCTCCGCGTCTTCGGCAAGCCGGTGATCGACTGGTCTTCGTTCGCCGACGACGCGGTCGTCGAGTTGTCCGCGCTCAAGATGGGCGGCCGGATCGTCGGCTACAACGATGCGCATTACGGCGATGTGCTGGCGCTGCTGACCGACGGGCGCGGCACGACGATGGGCGACGGCTGGGAAACCCGCCGCCGGCGCGAGCCGGGCCACGACTGGATCGTCATCGCGCTCGGCCATCGCGGCGTGGTCGAGCGGATCGAAATCGATACCGCCCATTTCAAGGGTAACTACCCCGACCGCTGCTCGGTCCAGGGGGCGGTCGCCGGCGGTGGCGGCGACGGTAGCGACGCGGCCAAAATGGACGCCGGCGGCGGCTGGCCGTTCCTGCTGGAAGAGAAAAAACTGCAAGCCGATTCGATCCATGTCTTCGAAGCGGCGGACCTGGTGTCGGCCGGGCCGGTCGATACGGTACGCCTCAACATCTATCCGGACGGCGGTGTCTCGCGTTTCCGCGTCTTCGGCCGGCTCGACCGGCGATGAACCTGGCGCTGCCGGTTGAGCCTTTGAACAAAGAGGCGTTCGCACCGTTCGGCGATGTCATCGAACGGGCCGACGCGCAGCGGCTGCTTATCAACGAAGGCACGACGGAGCGGTTTCACGATCTCGCGGCGGTCGATGTCGGACGCGATGGCGGCCATCCCCTGATTTCGATCTTCCGAGCGACGCCGCGACCGCGGCCTATTGCCATCCGGATGATGGAGCGGCACCCGCTCGGCTCGCAGGCTTTCTATCCGCTTGCGATGCACGACTGGCTGGTCGTCGTGTGCCGGGGCGCCGAGGCGCCCGATCCGTCGTCGCTCCGCTGCTTCCGCCCGACCGGCGAGCAGGGAGTCAACTACCGGCCCGATACCTGGCACCATCCGTTGCTCGTTCTGCAGCCGCAGGACTTCCTTGTGGTCGACCGGGGCGGCCCGGGGGACAACCTCCAGGAGCACTGGTTCGGAGCGCCGGAATCCGGTGCGGTTACGGCAATCATTCCTGACTGATAAGAATTGGGTTGGCGCCCGGGCGGTCGGCGCATTTCGGCTGCCGATATTCAGGTCCTGCGCGGATCGGAAACAGAAATATCCCGTCAATTGTTTAAATTAACTAGTTTTTTTCGGCCTTTCGCCAAAACATCAGTCAGGCCCGGCAACAGAATTTCAGCACCATAGCGCGTGCCGGACCCACACCGGCTGCGGCACCGGCCGGAAACGACAGGCCAGGCCGAAGACCTGAGCGAAGTCGCCCGGCTTGTGGATAACTTTGTGTGCAATTGCCCGGCCTCCAGGGTCGTTCCGATTTCCCCGCTGTTCGATCGATCCGGCTTCCACATCGCCCGGCGGGCATGCGTATTGCAACCGCTGCACGGTAACCGGTTGTCGCAATGTGCCTTTTCCTGCCGATAAATGTGCTTATGCACGTTGGTTCGGGAAAGGGTGCAGCGGAACGCACCGGACATTCGGGACGGTTCCGGCCGGTCGGTTCATCGGGTCGACACGATCGGGAAATCGTTCCTGCAAAGCGCCACAGCCATCGACCGGGAACGACAACCGTTCCTTCGACAGGCCCGATCCAGCATCCGAAGGAGCCCGAAGCGACGGCCGCTTCATTGAGCCAGGGCTAAAGTTCGCGGGCGGCCCGATGGGCGTCGCGATAGGCGACCATGACGTCCCGTTGCCGGACCTCACCTCTCAGCACCCTGTCGGCGGGATTGCTGACCACAGGCAGCATCGTTTCCGTCGTCCGAGAAAACACCTGCATGGCCTCTTCGACATTATCGGATTCGAGGAGGAAGGGCGGCATATCCATCACATTTTCGACCGATCCGCCTGCGCTCGGCGCTGCTTCGAAGCCGAAGGCGAACAGGTCGGGCAGCCCGACCCACCCGCGCAAGCGGCCGTCGTCGTCCACCACATAGACCGGCCGGTCGGGAACTTCGATCAGCATGGACCGGGCATCGGCCACCGAGCAGGCGTCGTTCATGGCGGGGACCGCCGTACGCGCCAGGTTAGCCATGATCGTTCGGTAAATCGTCTGTTCTGCATGATCCATTTCGGCCATGACGCCGCGCAGACCGAGCTGCCAATGGAAGAAAGACCGCCCGAATACCGCCCGGGCGATGACCGAAGCGATCACCACCGCGAACATCACGCCCAGCGTGACCTTGTAGTCGCCGGTCAGCTCGAAAATGATCAGGATGGTCGAGATCGGCGCGCCCAGCACAGCACCGGAGACCGCGCCCATGCCGACCAGCGTGTAAGCGCCGCGGTCGGAAGCCAATTCGGGAAAGATCGAAGCCGCCACCGTGCCGAACGCAGCACCCACCATGGCGCCCAGCATCAGGGATGGACTGAAAACCCCGCCGCCGAAGCCGCCGCCGATAGACAGGCCGGTCGCGGCGATCTTCGCCACGATGATGCCGAAAAGCAACCAGAGGCCGAATTCTCCGTTCAGCGCCCGGTCCGTCGCTTCATAGCCGACACCGAGCACCTGCGGAAACAGCAGAGCGATGGCGCCGACTGCCAGGCCGGCGACCGCGGGGCGGGCCCAGGCCGGCATCCGGCTGTGCCGGGCGCCGTAGCTCACCGCAATGATCGCACCCATCATCGCGACGGCGGCAACGGCGGCGGTTACGCCCAGCAGGGCGAAGGCCGGAAATTCCCAGAAGGATACGAGGGTGTATTGCGGTTTGATAAAGGCCGGAAAATCGCCGAAATGGATGCGCGAAACGATGGTCCCGGTTACCGAGGCCATAACGACCGGGGCGAAGGCCGTCAGGCGATAGTGGCCGACCACGACCTCGAGTGCGAACAGGGCGCCGGCGAGCGGCGCGTTGAACGACGCCGCCACGGCGGCCGCCACCCCGCATCCGAGCAGAGTAAGCATGTTGCCTCGGCTGTAGCCGAGCCGCTTGCCTACGGCCGAAGCGAGCCCGGCCCCCAGCAGGACAACCGGCCCTTCCCGGCCGACGGAGGCGCCGCCGCCGATCGATGCCGCGTTGGCCAGGGAGGCCAGCGCGACGTGGCGCAGCGGCATCCGCCCCTCGTGCAGGGCGGCGCTTTCGATCACATCGGCCACGCCCTGGGGGCGGCCGTTGGGCATCAGGTATCGGATGAACAGCCCGACCAGCAGTCCGCAGGCGGCCGGCGCCAGCAGTACCTGCCACCACGGCAGGACCTGTGCTGCGGAAAAAAGTTTCTCCGCCGCCTCGCCGTAGAACAGGTACTGGATCCAGCCGATCAGCAGCCGAAAGCCGACTGCGGCATAGCCAGCGAGACCCCCGACCAGCAGGGCAAGCAGGGCGATCTGCATTTCTTCGCCCCGGATTGCGCGGGCAAGCCGGGACAGGCGCGCACGGGTCTCGCCGGCGACGTCTCCGCGAATGCGCCGCTGCCCGGCGCCCGCCGGGGCGTTATCGCCGGCCGGTTCCGTCGGGCCGTTCCTCTCGTCGCGGTTTGCGGCCATCGTCGCGGTATGGCATGGCGGCGCCGGTAATGCCAACAGCCACCTGACCGGAGAGATTCCGGCAGTTCAATAACAAAGCGGTAGCCGGCGCCCGGCGCGAAGTTCAGGAAGCCTTGCGGCGGATGCCGATCTTCCGGCCGGCCTGGTCCGGCCAGGGCATATCGCGGTGTGCGTCGCGGATCGCTTCGAGCGGCGCCCTGATGTCGGCGCGGAAGGGCGCCATCCTGCGCGTTGTCATGTTCATATGTGCGCTGATCCACTCGGCGGTGGCGCAGAGATCGCCCGTGCGGTCGTCGACCATAAGAATGAGGAAGTGGAACCGCTTTTCGTCCAGATCGAGCATCTGGACCTCAAAGCGCAGTGGGTCTGCCAGCGTGACTTCCCGAATGTAGCAAAGGTGGACCTCCAGCGCGAAGGTCGAAACCCCGTTCGCCTTGCGGTAGGGCTGCGTCAGGCCGATCCGGTCGAACAGAGCATCGAGCGCCAGGTCGAACGCCAGCAGGTAGTAGGCGACATTCATATGGCCGTTGTAGTCGATCCACTCCGGCAGTACGGCGGACCGGTGGACGACCAGCCGCTCGTTCCTGCGAATTTCGAGGTCCCGGCCCGCAGGGCCCTGGAGCGGACGTACCGGTGCTGACATGGCGGGAGGCCGGTTGAGCGGATGGGAAACGGCGCAAAGAACCCGTCAAGGGCCTGCGAGACGGGTATCAGATGCCATGCCGCCCGCTGCCGGTGCAACCCGGATCGTGCAGCGCGGACCGTGATCGCAGTACGGCGCCCGGCCTAGCCCTTACCCTGCGACGGACCGTCGATATCGTCGTAACCGCGGCGCGCGCTGTAGAAAACCAGCACCATCAGGCCGCCGCCGACGATCAGCGATAGCGTCACCCCGGCGGCCAGGGCCAGGTAGCCATGCCCGGTCATGGCTGCGGCGTCCAGTTCCGACCAGACATGCCAGGAAGCCGCTGCGGACAAACCCAGCATCCCCACAAGAATCGCGATCAGCAGCTTCATGCGCACTTCCCCGACCGCAGGTCCGGCGTCCCGCCCATTGTAGATTCAATCGATAACACACATCTGGTCCGTTGAGCCCTAAAAATCGTCCCGATTGGAACAATTTGGCGTAATTTCGTACCGATTCTGCGCTTTTACGACGTGGTAATATGCCTTGCAGTATGCTAACCGCATGCTTCGGCGTGCGCCGCAAGACCGGCAAGAATGAAGGCTGCGGGCGCGCGGTTGGGGGATGTTGCGTGATCGCGACAACGGGACGGAGCCTGCTGGCGGCTGCGGCTATGTCGCTGGCTGCCTGTGCAACTCAGGGCGACGCCAATCTCGGCGGCGGCCTCGACGATCCTTTCGAAGAGGTCAACCGCGCGACCTTCGAATTCAACATCGCGGTGGACGACGCGATCGGCAAACCAATTGCCTTGGCCTATCGCACGGCGCTCCCCCGGCCGGTCCGGGACGGCATCCGCAATGTCGCCGACAATCTCAATTCTCCGGTAACCCTCGTTAACGACCTGCTGCAGGGCGAATTCACGCGTGCCCAGATCACCCTGGGCCGGTTCCTTATCAATACGACAGTCGGAATTTTCGGCATCAGCGATGTGGCGAAAAATGTCGGACTGCCCGGCCACAGGGAGGACTTCGGACAAACCCTGGCGGTTTGGGGTATCGGCGCCGGTCCCTATATCGTCGTGCCGTTTCTCGGGCCGAAAACCACGCGCAATCTGTCAGGCGCGGCGGTCGATTTCGGCTTCAACCCATTCGGCTATGTGCTGGCGGCCAACGACCTCGAATGGGTCGGGATTGTCGGTACTACGATCGACCTCGTCGACCAGCGCGAACGCCTGATCGAAGCGGTCGATGGTTTGAAGAAGACGTCGCTCGATTTCTACACTGCCGCACGGAGCAGCTACTGGCAGGCCCGACTTGCCGCAATCAACAATGGAAGGGTACCGCCGACCGTTCCCGGAGACGACGATATCGATATCGACCTGGACGATGAGCCTGAGACAATCCCGGATAATGCTTCGCCGAAGCGCCAGAGCGCCGAGCATCGCAGTGCTGCGAGGAGCCGATGAAACACGTTCACAGCAATGCCGGCCCGAACGCAGGGAGAATTCCCCCCGATCGGGTCTCTTTGGCCCTCCGGTGCCCGGAAAAATCGGCAAGATGCACCGCTACCGGCATCGATTCCGCAAGGGTTATGCCAATGACAGTCGCAATGGCCGGAGTATATTCTTCGATCCGTCGGATCCGGGCGCTGCGCGGCGCCGCGATTGCCGCAGTCATGCTGATCGTCGGTGCCTTATCGACCGGCGCGGCCGGAGCGGCCGACGCGCGTGTCGATCCGGTCCAGAACGGGATGTCGGTTATCCGTTCCCTTTCTCAAACTGTTTTTACCGTTCTGCGCGACGAGGGCGACCGCCGCAAGCAGGAAGAGACCTTCCGCTCGCTGTTCGCCATGTATTTCGATGTGCCGCGCATCGCCCGCTTTGTCCTCGGCCGCGCCGTCTGGTCGAAGGCTTCGACCGAAGAAAGAGACCAGTTTCTCAAACTGTTCCAGTACTATGTGGCAAAGGTCTACACGATCCAACTGCGGCGCTACCGCGAGGGTAAATTCGAAATCATCGCTGCCGGACCGGACCGGAATGGCGTTATTGTCATCACCAGGATGATCGGCCTGCGCAGCGGACGGCCGTTTCACATGAAATGGCGCATGCGCCCGTCCCGCGGAATGCTCAAGGTGCGCGATATGGTGTTCGAGAATGTCTCCATGTCGCTCAACCAGCGCCGTGAATTTGCCTCGGCCTACCGCCGCTACGGCGGCACCATGGCAGGCCTGCTCCGCGCCATGCGCATGAAAATGGCGGAACTGGACGGCCAATAGACTCCTGCCGGCCGGATGCACGCCGCGCCTGCGCTCCGGTTCGCCGTCAAGTGACGCTGCAGGCGGGTGCATGGCATAGTGCGCCTTGCCGATGGTGCGGTCGCCGCCTATAGGGTCCGGTCGATCCATTCCGCCGATCTGCCGATACTCCGCCATGGGCAAAGTCCGAAACGTCCTGTTCATCATGTGCGACCAGTTGCGGGCGGACTACCTGTCCTGCATGGGCCACCCGACGCTCGAGACGCCGCATATCGATGCGCTGGCGGCGAGGGGCGTGCGGTTCACCCGCGCCTTTACGCAATCGTCGGTCTGCGGCCCGTCGCGCATGTCCTTCTACACCGGCCGCTACATGGTCACCCACGGCGCGAACTGGAACCGGGTGCCGCTGCCGCTCAATATCCGCACCATGGGCGATCATCTGCGCACCCTGGGCGCCCGGGTCGCGCTGGCCGGCAAGACCCACATGCAGATCGACCAGCCCGGACTCGACCGCCTTGGGATCGACCGCACGTCGCCTCACGGCGTGCTGGCGACCCAGGCCGGTTTCGAGCCCTTCGACCGCGACGACGGCCTGCATCCGGGCGGCTACGGCGCGCAGGATTTTGCCTACAACCGCTATCTGAGAGAACAGGGCTACGATGGCGACAATCCCTGGCAGGACTATTGCGCCGCTGCGGTGGATGCCGATGGCAACATCGTCGACGGCTGGCAGATGCGCAACGCGGGCCTGCCGGCCCGGGTGAAGGAAATCCATTCCGAAACCGCCTACATGACCCGGCGTGCGCAGGACTTCATGGAAGAATGCGGCGACGGGCAATCCTGGTGCCTGCATCTCTCCTACATCAAGCCGCACTGGCCCTATCTGGCCCCGGCGCCCTACCACGCGATGTACGGCCCCGGCGACATCGTTCCGGCGGTTCGCAGCGCACGCGAGCGCCAGACCAGCCATCCGGTCTACGCCGCCTTCCAGCAGCATGAGGACAGCCTGAGCTTCAGCCGCGACGAGGTGCGGGAGACGGTGGTTCCGGCCTATATGGGCCTGGTCAGGCAGATCGACGATCATCTCGGCAAGCTGTTCGCCTACATGCAGCGCACCGGCCGCATGGACGATACGATGATCGTCCTGACCTCCGACCACGGCGACTATCTGGGCGACCACTGGCTCGGCGAGAAGGAACTGTTCCACGATTGCGTGCTGCGCCTGCCGATGATCGTCTACGATCCGGACCCGGCGGCCGACGCGACCCGCGGTGCCGAAGATGGCCGCTTCGTCGAATGTATCGATATGCTGCCGACCTTTTTCGAAGCGATGGGCGGCGATCCTGCGGAGCAGGATCACTGGATGGAAGGCCGTTCGATCCTGCCGCTGTTGCGCAACGGCGCCCCGAACGGCAACGGGGCCGAACCCTGGCGCGACGCCACCTTTTCCGAGTGCGACTACTCCTATCGCGACGCTCGTGCGGCGCTCGGTCTGCGCGCCCATCAGGCAAAGGCGTTTTGCATTCGCACGGCGGACTGGAAATACATCCTCTACGAAGGCTTCCGGCCGCAGCTCTTCGACATGGCCGGCGACCCGGACGAACTGGTCGATCTGGGCGAGAGCGAAGCGCACGAGGCAATCCGCGCCGACCTGCACGAACGCCTGTTCCACTGGCTGCGCACCCGCCGCACCCGGACAACCAAGTCCGACCGCGAGATCGAGGAAGCGCTCGGCAATGCCCGGAAACAGGGCGTGCTGATCGGCGTGTGGTAGGCGGAAGCGGGTTTCGTCCCGCCTGAGTCGGACAGCTCGGCCGCGAAACGCGCGGTTTCCGTCAGGCTGCGGTCCGGCCGCGCCGCCCCTCGTACAGGTCCCGGCCTTCGACCAGGGTGCGGATCTTGGCGTCGGCGACGGAGCGTTTGAGCATCCAGAAGCCGCAGTCGGGATGAACCCAGCGCACCCGCCCGTCACCGAGTAGCCGCTCGGCGCGTTCGATGGCGCGGGCCACCGTGTCGGCGCTTTCGACCTCGGTGGTCTTGATGTCGACGACGCCGATGCCGAGGCCGATTTCCGGGCGCAGGCCGCGGAAGGCGGCGAGTTCCTCCGGCGGCCGGTGCGCGACCTCCATGACGATATGGTCGGCGCGGAGAGCGTTGAGATAGTCGATCAGCCGGTCCCAGCTACCTTTCTGGATCGACTGGCCGCCATAGTTGCCGAAACAGAGATGGACCGCCGGCAGGCCGCCTACCGCGTCGAGCACCCGGTTGATCGCTGCCGCCGCCCATTCCCATTCTTCGGGCGAACCGGGCAGGTTGGCTTCGTCGATTTGCACGACGTCGGCATCAAGATGGCGGACCTGTTCGGCCAGCACGTCGGCGACCGCCAGGGCGAGCGCCGGCACGTCCGGGTAATGTCGGTTCACCAGGGTCTTGGCCAGCATGTGCGGGCCGGTGAGCGTGAACTTCAGCGGCGTGCGGGTGAGGTGCCGCGCCGTCCGGCAGGCGCCGGGCAGGTCGAGGTGGCCGGCGGTGACCGGCCCGGTGACGACGCCGGGCGGCCGGCTGCGGAACTGCATGCCCGGCTGGGCGCGGTAGCGGGTCAGTTCGTCGAAGCCGATCTCGGTCGCCACCCCGCCCATCGGCCGGACGAAATATTCGATCATGCCGTTGGTTTCGGGATGGTTCGCATCGAACCGGTAGAGCTCGCCGTCGCAGACCAGGTCGATGCCGGCCAGTTCCTGGGTGTGCAACACGACTCTCGTGGCGTCGGCCAGCGCCCGCTCCGACGGGCACTGGATCAGCCAGTCGGGCACGGGGTAGGAGCCGACCACGGTCGTCTTGATTCGCGGGCTGTCGGCTTCCATCGGCGGCCCCAGCTGCCTATTCCCAAATCCCGGCCAGAATGGCAGGATTCAGGGCATCGCACAATCGAGGCAGGCTGCATGGCGCACCGGACCGGCGCGAACCGCCCGCATCGATAGCCGGAAAGAGACGGAGCGATGGCAGAGCAAGAGGCGGCAGATCTTCCCGCCGGGTTCGCCGACGAAGCGGCGCTGGAAGAGTTCATGACCCGGCCCTCGACGGCGCTGGTGCGCGACCTGGAGGCGGTCGAAGGCGATCTCCTGATCCTGGGCGTCGGCGGCAAGATGGGGCCGACGCTGGCGCGGCTCGCCAAGCGCGCCGTACCCGACAGGCGGGTCATCGGCGTTGCGCGTTTCTCCGATCCGGCGGTCGAGGAGAAGCTGAAAGCCTGCGGTGTCGAGACGATAGCCTGCGATCTGATGGACCGTGAGGCAGCGGCCGCCCTGCCGCGCTCTCCGAACGTCATTTTCATGGCCGGCCGCAAGTTCGGCACGACCGGCGCGCTTCCGCTGACCTGGGCGATGAATGTCGCAATGCCGGCCATCGTCGCCGAGACGTTCCGTGACAGCCGGATCGTCGTCTTCTCCACCGGAAACGTCTATCCATTTACCCGGGTTGCGGGCGGCGGCTCACGCGAGACCGACCCGCCCGGGCCGATGGGCGAATATGCGATCAGTTGCCTGGGCCGCGAGCGCATATTCGAGCATTTCTCGGCACAATTCGGAACGCCGGGCCGCATAATCCGGCTCAACTATGCGATCGACATGCGCTACGGCGTGCTGCACGACATCGGCAGCCGGGTGCTGGCCGGGACACCGGTCGATCTCACCACCGGCAACGTCAACGTCATCTGGCAGGGCGACGCCAACAGCCATGTCCTGCGCTGTCTGGCCCGGTGCACCGCGCCGACGACGCCTCTCAACGTTTCGGGCCCGGAGACCGCCAGCGTGCGCGCGCTCGCCCTTGCTTTCGGCGAGCGGTTCGGCCGCAAGCCGGATTTCGAGGGCACGGAATCGGACCGGTGCTGGCTGGTCAATTCCGGCGAGGCGGCGCGCCTGTTCGGCAATCCCTCGGTGCCGCTGCTCGCAATGGTCGATTGGGTGGCCGACTGGCTGCTGGTCGGCGGCAGCGCCTATGGCAAACCGACCGAATACGCCAGCCGCGACGGCGCGTTCTAGCGATGACGGCGGCATCGACCGGATCGCTCCGGCAGATCGACCTGTTGCCTGTCCATGCCGAAGCCGGGTTCGATCTCTCCGCCCTGATCGGCTGGAACCAGACGGCGGACGACTGGAGCTTCGTACTGGCGCGCGGAGAAGGCGTCGGCCTGCTGGATCCCGAAGAAAGGCTCATTGCCACAGCAATGGCGCTGCCGTATGGCCGATTCGCGTGGATATGCCTGGTGCTGGTCGCGCCCGACTGGCGACGGCAGGGCATCGCCACCCGCCTGATGGGCGAGGTGGTACGGCGGCAGGAAGCCGCCGGGCGGGTTCCGGGTCTGGACGCAACACCCGACGGCCGCGCGGTTTACCGGCGGACCGGTTTTCGGGACGTCTACAGCCTCGGGCGTTACCGGGCGGAAGCGGTTGCCGAGGCGTGGCCCGAGGCGCCGGACCTGCTGCCGGGCATGCTGCCCGACGAGCTGAGCGTGCGTCCGCTGGCGGCGGCCGGCCTGGCCCGGGTCGCGGCGCTGGACCGCCGCCTGTTCGGCGCCGACCGGCTGGAACTGCTGTACCATTTGCGCCGCCGGCAGCCCGGCGCCGCATTCGGCGCGTGGCGGGAGGGCCGACCGGTCGGTTATGTGCTGGCCCGGGACGGCCGCGAGGCGGTCCAGATCGGGCCGCTGGCCGCGGCCGACGACGCGGCGGCGCAAGCGCTCGCCGCCGCCGCGTTCGGCGCGGTGACCGGGCCGGTCTATATCGACGTCGCCGATGTCCGCGGCGGCTTTGTCCGGTGGCTGGAATCCTGTGGCTTCGTCCTGCAGCGCCCCTACATCCGCATGGTGCGCGGCCGCGAGTCCGGCTTCGACGATCCCGCCTGGCTCTACGCCATCGCCGGCCCGGAGCTGGGATAGCGCGCGCGATACCGGTCCGTTGCCGCGGTGGGTTGACCTGGCCGGGTGAATGGCATAGGTTTGGCATATGCCAAACCATCTCCCGGATTTGCCGATCTCGGCGCGCCATGCGCGGCTGTTTCGCAACGGCCGCAACCAGGCCGTCCGCATCCCGCGCGAGTTCGAGCTGGCGGCTGACGAGGTGGCGATCTACCGGGAAGACGACCGTCTGGTCATGGTCCCGGTAAAACGGAAGCCGTCTCTGGCCGAAGTCCTGTCGCGGCTTGCGCCTCTGGAAGAGGACTTTCCGGCTATCGCCGATCCGCCGGCCGAGCCGGAAGTCCTCCTCTGACGTGTCCCGGCTGCGTTACATGCTGGACACGAATATCGTGTCCGATCTTGTTCGCCGGCCCGGCGGCGCCATCGCGCAACGGGCTGCGGCGCTTGAGCCGGGTGCCCTTGCCATCAGCATCGTCGTCGCCTCCGAACTGCGATACGGCGCAGAGCGGCGCCGATCCAGGGCTCTGACGCGGCAGCTCGAAGCCGTCCTGGAGGCGATCGAGATTCTCCCGCTCACCGAGCCGGCGGACCGGCACTACGGCGCGATCCGAAGCGAATTGGAGCGGATCGGCCGACCGATCGGCCACAACGACCTGTTCATCGCCGCTCATGCACGCGCGCTCGATGCAACGCTCGTCACCAGAAACGTCGGCGAATTCGGTCGCGTTCCGGACCTCGCCGTCGACGATTGGCAATGATGGCCTGCCCGGATTCTTCATAAATATTCCGGGTCGCTCAGGCCGACAGTTCGGCGATGCGCTGAGCGGCCGGCGCCGGCAGCCAGTCTCCGGCAAGCCCCAGGTCCCTGAAGATCGTCTGCGCCGCGTTGTAGCCCGGCAGGCCGGTGATGTTGCCGCCGGGGTGGGAGGACGAGCCGCAGAGATAGAGGCCGCGGATGCATGTGCGGTAGTCCCCGGCGCCCTCGAACGGTCGGTGGTAGCCGATCTGTCCGTCGGTGAAGGCGCCGACCAGGAGATCGCCGGCGGCCATGTTTGGGAATTCCCGCACGGTATCGAGCGGGCTGCGGGTGAACCGGCCGATTACCGAGTCGCGCAGGCCAGGCGCGAATTCCGACCACAGGTCGAGCATCGTTTCGCCATGGTCGTCCTTCGCGGCGTCCCAGTTCGCCGGGTCCCCGCCCAGCGCGTAGGGCAGCTTCTCCCACATGAAGGCGGTGTGCTCGCCGCCAGCGGACTGGCCGGGGTCGAACTGGGTCGGGCAGGTGCCCCACATGACGGTGGGCGGGATCGTGCCGGCCTCATGATGGCGCACGATCTCGTCGAACCGGTCGACATGATCGAGGCCCAGAACCGTCATGAACGGCCGGGCCAGCTCCGGATACCGTTCGGCCGCGGCATAGGCCGGCGGCGTATCGAGCGCCAGGTTGAGGGCGAAGAGCGGCGCGAGAAGGTTGTACCGGAATTTTTCCGCCTTTTCCCGCCACGCGCCGGGCAGCGCCCCGGCCTCCATAAGGTCGAGGAAGGTCTGCTGCGGATTGAGCGACGAAGCGACGAGGTGGCGCGCTCGGTAGCGCTTCCCGTCCACTGTCTCGACGCCGATCGCCCGGCCGCCCTCGATGAGGATGCGCGTTGCCGCGACGCCGGTGACGATCCGCCCGCCCGCCGTTTCCACCGCTCCGGCCAGCGCGCGGCCGAGCGCTGCGCTGCCGCCGGCCGACATCTGCGCCTTGGACGGATTAGCGAGCAGGAAGGCGATATGGTGGCCGAAGCCGCGGATGCGCAGATCGACCTCGCGCAGCCCGTTGAAGAACAGCAGCCCGGCCTGAATGACCGGGCTTTCGAATTCGCGCCGGACGAATTCCAGCGGGCTGAGCGCGCTGACCTCAAGCAGCATGCGGCCTTCGGCGCTCTTCTCCAACAGCGCGCGGCGTTCGGCCGGCGGGATCGGCGGCGAGGTCGCCTCCGGGATCAGGATGCGCTCGACGACCGGGCCGAACTCGTCGAACCAGCGCCGCAGGGTGCGGGCGTCGCGCTCGCTGACCTGCGCGAAGGAGGCGATCGTGCGGCCGATGTCGGTCCACCATTCCAGCGCGCCGCCGTCGCGGGTCAACATGGCGACGTTCAATTCGGGCTCAATCATCCGGGCGCCGTGGCCCTCCAGGTCGAGGTCCCGGTACCAGGGCATGCCGGTTATGGCGCGCAGGAAGAAGGCATGGGTGTTGTGGATCAGCCCCGGGTGAAGCGGATCTTCGAGGACGGCGAGGCCGCCGCCGGGTTCGTCCCGGCGCTCGATGGCCAGGGTTTCGAGGCCGGCGCGCGCCAGATAGGCCTGCAGGATCAGGCCGTTATGCCCCGCCCCAAGGACGATGGCGTCGCAGGTCTCGTCCATTCCCGGGCCTCAGCCGCCGCCCGGCGGAATTCCGGGCGGCCGCCGGGCTATATCCCGATCACTCGAACGCGGACTTGCGGTCGATCTTCGGCATCTTGATGCTGCGGTCGAGGAACTCGTTCGTATAGCGCTCCTCGATGGCGTACTTGGTCTCGATCTTGAAGTAGGTGTTGACCAGCGTGTGGTCGGCCTTCATGCGGTCCGGATCGAAATAGCCGAGCGCCACCGTGCGCGAGACCTTGTCGCTCATCAGCTCGGTCACCAGGCCCCAGTTCTCGGTCTCGTTGGCGGCCTTGAGGCCCTTGTTGGCCTCGACCAGCGCTGCGATGCAGGGCGCCGGGGCCTTCACGCAGGTCTGGAAGGCCTTCTGCGTCACCGATACGAACGCCGCCACCGTCTTCTTGTTCTTCTTCAGATAGTCCATGTTGACGATGATCGAGTTGCCGTAGGGGTTGATGCCGTATGCCTTCCACGGGAAGAAGCCCATGTCCTTGCCCAGCACCCGCTTGAAGATGTGGTGGATGTTGTAGAAGGATGTGGTGACGTCGATCGACCCGGCCTTGAGTGCGCCGAGCTTCGCGTTCGGCTGGATGTTGACCCATTTCACCGAAGCCGGGTCCATCCCCACTTTCTTGGCCAGCGCCGGCCACATCTGGCGCGCGGCGTCCCAGGGCGGGTTGCCGATCTTCTTGCCGGCGAAATCCTTCGGCCCCTTCATGCCCGAACTGTTCAGCCAGTACATTCCGTAGGGCGAGTTGGCATAGACGTTCATCACCGCGACCATGCGGGCGCCCTTGCCCATGGTGACCAGCGCGGTGCCGAGATCGGCCAGGCCGATCGGGTTCTTGCCGGCGCCGGTGCGGCGCGACGACATGGACGAGCCTTTGCCCTGCTGGATGTTCAGGTCGATGCCCGCCTTGGCGTACAGGCCCATCTTCTTGGCATAGTAGTATGGCGCGTGATCGCCGCCGGCGATCCAGTTAAGAATGAAATCGACCTTTTCCGCGGCGCCGGCCTGCGTTGCGCCAAGGCTGCCGGCCGCGGCGACGGCCAGCGCTGCCACTGAATTACGCCCATTCATGATAGTCCCCATCTTGCTGCTGGTTTGAAACCGTGCGCAGGCGCGTGCGGGGAACCGCTGCCGGCGGCGATTCGAGCCGCCGTCGGCGCGCCCGCGTTTCCTCCCGCCCGCATTTCCTCCCGTAGATAACCAACCGGGTAAAAAACCTTACGTCGCGCCGCCGCGGGCGACAACCTTGTTGTAAACCGTTGAAGCAGGCGGAAGGAACGGACCGCAGGCGCTTGGCTGCCCCGCCGCGATTTTTTTGGATCCGTTGCTATTGAATGCTGGAGGGGCCGTCCCCACGTGTTCCTCAAGCCGTAGTTCGCAGGTTCAAATCCTGCCGGGGCCGCCAAAATTTTCCGTTCTGAATTTCGGCCCCGTAGCTCAGCGAAATTGAGCAACGGCATGCTACAACCAACTCCAATTTGAGATCCGGGTCATCAATCCCGGGGCTTTTTTTGCTTGAAGCGTACTTGTTCGACTCTGACGGTCGAACCATTCTTGGATAACATTCATGCCTGCGGACGAGCACGGCTCAAGTGCAGTCCACCTCAAGCGGCCCCCGGTACCGGCTGCAATGGCCCCGTCAACTTCCGACCGGTAGATTTCCCGGCCAGGTGTTCGTGATGGGGCACTGCCGCGGGCGCACCCTGCATTGTCGATACACCCGGCGGCGCGGTCGTTTTCCGAATCCTGCATTGTTGGGGTGGTTGGAACCCGCCTCACTCCACGCCGAGCAGATGGTAAATGCGGCGGGCGTAGCTGCCGAACTGCTCGTGGGTCTTCATGTCCAGGGTGCGCGGCCGGGGCAGGTCGATATCGATCCGGTCGGCCATGCGCGCCGGACCGGCGGTGAGCACGACGACCCTGGTACCGAGAAACACCGCTTCGGCGATGCCGTGGGTGACGAACAGGATCGTCTTGTGGCTCTGCTCCCAGATGCGCAGCAGTTCCAGGTTCATGCGTTCCCGGGTCAGCGCGTCGAGGGCGCCGAACGGCTCGTCCATCAGGATCAGCCGCGGATCGTGCACCAGCGAGCGGGCGATGGCAGCGCGCTGCTGCATGCCGCCGGAGAGTTCGTAGGGATATTTCTGCTCGTGGCCGGCGAGGCCGACCATGTCGATTAGGCCGCGGGCGCGGTCGCGTGCCTCGCCCATCGGCAGGCCGAGAATTTCAGCGGGCAGCAGAACATTTTCCAGCACCCGCCGCCATTTGAGCAGCAGCGGCTGCTGAAACACCATGCCGACATCGCGCGCAGGGTCGAAGTCGCTCCCGGCGCCGCCGATCTCCAGCGTGCCGCCGTCGTGCGGGAAAAGGCCGGCGACGATCTTGAGCAGGGTGGTCTTGCCGCAGCCCGACGGGCCGACGATCGACACCAGTTCGCCCTCGTTGACGTCGAAAGTGGCGTCGGAGACCGCCAGGAATTCCTGCTTGCGGGTTCGGAAGACCTTCTTGACGCCGTCGAGGCGGATGAAGGGCTCGCCGCCGCTGGCCGGTTGTGCGGTCATACGGTCTCGACCCGGGCGTCGCGCACCACGACCAGCCGCTCGAGCCCCAGCACGATCAGATAGAGCGCAACGCCGACCAGCGTGATCAGCAGCACCGCCATCATCATCGCCGCGGTGTCCAGGGTGACCTGGACCTGGCCGATCAGGTAGGCGAGGCCGGAATCCGACGCAATGATCTCGCCGACCACGGCGCCGGCGACCGCCAGGACGACCGCCACCTTCATGCCGGAGAAGATATAGGGCAGCGAGCCGGGCAACTGGATCTTGATGAAGATCTGCCGCCGGGTGGCGCGCAGGGTCCTGACCAGATCGATCAGGTCGGGCTCGACCTCGCGCAGGCCGCGGGCGGTGGTGATCAGGATCGGCAGGAAGCTGATTGAGAAGGCGATGATGATGTTGGTTTGAATGCCGTAGTCGAACCAGACGATGATCAGCGGGCCGAGCGCGACCTTTGGGACCATGTTCAGGCTGACGACGAGCGGCATCAGCAGGTTCTCGACCGTGCGGAACCAGGAGAACAGCAGGGCGAGGCCGACGCCGACCACCACGGCGAGGAAATAGCCGCCGAAGATTTCTGCCGTCGTCACCATGGTGTTGTGGAACCAGGGATAGGTGTCGAACAGCGACAGCACGGTGTCCCCGGGCGAGGCGAGCACGAATTTGGGAACCTTGCCGACCTTGACCGCCAGATACCAGATCAGCACGACCGCCAGATGCACGAGGACGATGGCGGTCCATCGCCAGATTGTCTGGGCTGAAAGTCCCGGTCCCATTTGGCGCCTCCTCCCGAGGTCCATCCATCCCGATCTCTGGCCGTCAGGCCCGAATCAGGGCGATAGCCATCTTTCCAGATTTTCCACGACAAAGGAATCGTCGTTGAGATGCGGATAGGCTTGGCAGACCCGGTCGATTTCGGCGCTCTGGCCGGGGCTCAGGGTCTCGTCCGGGTCGAGGCACCAGGTGCCTTCGAGCAGGCCCTGCCGGCGCAGCACCTCGTGCATCCCGGCGATGCAACCGCGGAACCCGTTGGCGACGTCGAAGAATGCGGCGTTGCAGTCGGTGATCTGGCCGGCCAGCGCGAGCAGGTCCCGGTCGATCCGGTCGGCGGCGACGGCGACCTGCACCCGGTCCAGCAGGTCGACGACCGATTTGACCCAGACGCTCCAATGGCCGAGCAGGCCGCCGGCGATGCGCAGGTCCACCGTCGAGTCGCCGCGCTTCAGGCGCCAGGGCGTCAGCAGGTCGAGCAGGATATTGTCGTCGTTTCCGGTATAGAGGGCGATGCGGTCCTCCGCGCCTGCCTCGGCGACGCCGCGCAAAACGTCCAGCGTGCGGTAGCGGTCGAAGGGCGCAATCTTGATGCCGACGACGTTTTCCAGTTCCGCGAAGCGCCGCCAGAAGGAGAAGGGCAGGGGCACGCCACCGACCGCCGGCTGCAGATAGAAGCCGACCGCCGGCATCTCTTCCGCAACCCGCCGGCAATGGTCGATCGTCTCGTCCTCCGATGCGCCCTTGAAGGCGGCGAGGCTGAGCAGCACGGCGTGATAGCCAAGGCCCGCCGCCACCCGCGCTTCGGCGACCGCTTGTTCGGTGCGGCCCACAACGCCGGCGACCAGAAATAACGGATCGCGGGCCCAGTCCGCCGCCGTTTCCGCCGCCAGGCGCAGCACCGGCTCGTACAGGCCCGCCTCGCGGATCGCGAACTGCGTCGTGTGCACACCGACTGCGAGGCCGCCCGCGCCGGCATCGAGGTAATAGCGGCTGAGGGCGCGTTGCCGGGCTGCGTCGAGCGTCCGCGCGTCGGTCAGCGCCAGGGGATGGGCGGGGATGACCGTGCCTGCGCGGAAGCGCGCCAGCGCCGCCTCCGGGATGTCGGCGATTTGCCGCGTCATCGTTGCTACACCGCGGTTTGGTGGCGCTGGACGCAGGTCGCCAGCACCTCGTCCGCGTCCCGCCGCCACCAGTTGTCTTTTGAGAATATCTCGACCTCGGACGCACCGTCGTAGCCCGCCGCCTCGACCCAGCCGCGGATCTTCGGAATGTCGATCACGCCGTCGCCCATCATGCCGCGGTCGAGCAGCAGATCTGTCGTCGGCACAAGCCAGTCGCAGACGTGGAAGCCGAGAATGCGGCTCGCGGCGCCGGCCCGCGCGATCTCTGCCTCCAGGTCCGGATCCCACCAGACGTGGTAGACATCGACCGCGACGCCGACGCCTGAGCCCAAGGCATCGCACAGGTCGTTGGCCTGTTTCAGCGTGTTCACGCACGCCCGGTCGGCGGCGTACATCGGGTGCAGCGGCTCGATGGCGAGCGGCATGCCGGCAGCGCGCGAGTGTTCGAGCAGGGCGGCGATGCCGTCGCGGACCTGCGCCCTTGCGCCGGCGATGTTCTTGGAGCCTTCGGGCAGGCCCCCCACCACCAGGATCAGGCATTCGGCGCCGATGGCCGCCGCGTCGTCCACCGCGCGTCGGTTATCGTCCAGCGCCGCTTGCCGCCCCGCTGGCGTTGCTGCCGGGAACATGCCGCCCCTGCACAGGCCGCTCACCCGCAGGCCGGCGTCGCGGATCATTGCGGCGGCGCGCCCGGCACCGCATTCCGCAAGCTTATCGCGCCAGGGCGCGATGCCGCCGATGCCGTGCCGGGCGCAGCCCTCGATGCACTGCTCCAGGGTCCACTGTGCCTGCACAGTCGCCGTGTTGAGCGAGATCAGCGCCGTATCGCCGGAAAAGTCGCGCATCTCGGACCGTCCGGGCTTCAGGCGACGCCGCGCACCGCCAGCACCGCGGCCACGCGCGCTGCCGCGGCTTCCGGATCGCGCAGCAGGCCGGCCTTGTCGGCGAGGCGGAACAGATCGGCGAGATGCAGAGTCGAACGCGCGCTCTCCTGCCCGCCGACCATGGTGAAATGATCCTGGTGGCCGTTCAGGTAGGCCATGAAGACGACGCCGGTTTTGTAGAAGCGCGTCGGCGCCCGGAAGATGTGGCGCGACAGGGCTACGGTCGGCGCCAGCGTCGCGAAATAGCCGTCCATGTCCTGCCGCGCCATGGCGAGCAGGGCGGCGCTCGCCGCCGGGGCGATGGCGTCGAAGATGCCGAGCAGGGCGTGGGAGAAACCCTCCTCGTCGCCGGCGATCAGGGCCGGATAATTGAAATCGTCGCCGGTATACATGCGCACGCTCGGCGGCAGGCGGCGGCGCATGGCGATCTCCTTGCCGTCGTCCAGCAGGGAAATCTTGATGCCGTCGATCTTCTCCGCATGGGCCGAGAGGATCGACAGGCAGACCTCCATCGCCGCCATATGGTCGGCGTCGCCCCAATAGCCGCCCAGCGCGGGATCGAACATCTCGCCCAGCCAGTGGATCAGCACCGGCTCGCGCACCTGGCCGAGAATGCGGCCGTAGACCTTCTCATAGTCGGCCGGGCCGGCGGCGCAGGCGGCAAGCGCCCGGCTCGCCATCAGGACGATCCGTCCGCCGGCGGCCTCGACGGCCTCGCACTGTTCCTCGTACGCGCGGATCACCTCGTCCACTCCGGTGTCCGGGCTTGGCGCCAGATGATCGGTGCCGGCGCCGCAGGCGATCAGCCCGCCGCCGTCCCGCGCCTTCGCGGCGGCGACCGAGCGTTGGATCAATTCGCGCGAGGTCGGCCAGTCCAGCCCCATGCCGCGCTGGGCGGTATCCATCGCTTCGGCGACGCCGAGGCCGAGCGACCACAGATGCTCGCGGTAGGCGAGCGTCGCCTCCCAGTCGAGGGCGGTGTCGAGCCACGGGTCGGCATCGGCGCGCGGATCGTTGACGACATGGGCGGCGGCATAGGCGATGCGGGGCAGGGCGTCGGCGCTCGCCGGCTCGAAGGCGAGCGGCGGCGACAGGCGGTATGATTCAATGCGGCCGTCGCGTGTCGGCAGGTCGACCGAAGACATGGTCAGAGCTCCAGTTCCGGCACGTCCATCCAGCGCCGTTCGCGCCAGCTCCGGTAGCCGAGTTCGGCGAGCTGGACGCCTTTCGCCCCGGAGAGGAAGGTGTAGTCCCAGGGTGCGCCCTCATAGAGATGGCGGATGAAATTCTGCCACTGGGTCTTGAAGCCGTTCTCGTAGACCCGGTTGTCGGGCACCTCCTGCCAGCCGGCGCGAAAGTCGATGGTCTGGGGCACGTCCGGGTTCCACACCGGCTTCGGCGTGTTGACCCGGGCCTGGGCGAAGCAGCGGGTCAGCCCGGCAACGGCGGACCCGTGGGTGCCGTCGACATGGAAGGTCGCCAGATCGTCCCGCCGCACCCGGGTGCACCAGGAGGAGTTGATCTGGGCGACGATGCCGCCCTCCAGCTCGAACAGGGCGTAGGCGGCGTCCTCCACATCGGCGTCATAGGGCTCGCCGGCCTCGTCCCAGCGCTGCGGAATATGGATCGCGCCGTGGCAGCAGACCGCCCGGACCGGCGCGATCGTGTGGTCGAGCACATAGCGCCAGTGGCACAGCATATCGAGGACGATGCCGCCGCCCTCGGCCTTGCGGTAATTCCAGGACGGCCGCTGCGCTTCCTGCCAGTCGCCCTCGAAGACCCAGTAGCCGAACTCGCCGCGCACCGAGAGGATGCGGCCGAAGAAGCCGGCGTCCCGCAGCATGCGCAGCTTGATCAGGCCCGGCAGGCTCAGCTTGTCGTGCACCACGCCGCCCCTGACGCCCTTGTCGCGGGCCGCGCGGGCGATGGCGAGCGCGTCCTCGACCGTCTCGGCGACCGGCTTTTCGGTATATATGTCCTTGCCGGCATCGATCGCCTTGAGCAGCAGCTCCTTGCGCATCTGCGTAGTCGCGGCGTCGAAGAACAGGGTGTCGTCCGGGTTCGAGAACGCGGCGTCGAGGTCGGTCGTCCAGCGCTCGATGCCGTTCGCTTCGGCGAGCGCCGCCAGTTTCGCTTCGTTGCGGCCGACCAGGATCGGGTCGGGAAACACCGTGTCGCCGTTGCCCAGGCGCACACCGCCCTCGGCCCGGATGGCGCAGATCGAGCGCACCAGATGCTGGTTCGTCCCCATGCGCCCGGTGACGCCGTTCATGATCAGCCCGAGGCGATGCGCGGTCATGTCTGCCTTTCCCGTACGGCCGGCCCCAGGAAATCGGTCCGATACCGCCCACGAGGAATTACCGGTTGGCCATTTGACCGTAATTTCCTGTGCCGGACAACGATCCGGCAAGCGGAAGTCAGGGGTCCGGAGCCGCCAGGACAGGCTTGCGCTTGTGGCGTTGGGCCCAGGCTCAAGGCCGGGGCGGCAAGTTTCTTGTAATTTAACCGGCACTCGACCCGTCATTTTGCCCGGAGCGGCTGCTACAATGGCCGGGAGCCGCCGTCGCCACCCGGAGACAGACGATCATGCACCGCGCTTCCTTCCGCAGCATCCTCGCCGCCCACGACCCGCTGATCCTGATCGGCGCCCATGACGGGCTGAGCGCCCGGCTGATCGAGCAGACCGGCTATCCCGCCTTCTTCATCGGCGGCTTTCCGCTGGTCGGCGCGCGCTATGGCGTGCCGGATATCGGCATCAAGGGCCTCGGCGAGATCGCCGCCGGCGTGCGCGATATCCTGGGCGCGACCGGCCTGCCGGCGCTGGTCGACGGCGACGACGGCTACGGCGACGTCAAGAACGTCGCCCACACCGTGCGGACCTACGAGGACATGGGCGTCGGTGCGATCATGATCGAGGATCAGACCTGGCCCAAGCGCTGCGGCCACATGGCGGGCAAGGATGTCGTCGACACCGCCTTCATGGTCGACAAGGTGCAGGCTGCGCTCGACGCCCGGCGCGACCCGGACACCATGGTCGTCGCGCGCACCGACGCCCGCGCGGTCCACGGGCTGGACGAGGCGCTGCGCCGGGGCCGGGCTTATGTCGAGGCCGGCGCCGACGCCATCTTCGTCGAGGCGCCCGAGACCGAGGAGGAACTGGCGATCGTCGGCGGCGCCTTCGACGTGCCGCAGCTCGCCAACCCGCTCGAAGGCGGCCGCACGCCGATCCTGCCGCCGGAGCGGCTGCACGACCTGGGCTTCGACGTTATCGTTTACGGCATCTCGCTGATCCTGCGCATCGCCGGGACCATGCGCGATGCCCTGGCCGATTTCCGCTCCGGCGAGATGAAGCTGTGGGAGACCGGCGTCGGCTTCGAGGACTACAAGCGGATCGTCGGCTTCGACGACTGGGCGGCGACCGAGGAAAGGTTCGCCCGCAGCCGCAATGAATGAAAGTCTGTCCGTTCAGGTCGTCGCGTAGGCCGGCGTGTCGGAATGGCCGGGAACGCCGCCGCGCACCGCGCCCGGTTCCCGGCTCCGGTAAATCGTCGACCAGCTCTCCGGCAGGGGGCGGCTGTTCGGTACCGAGAGCCACAGGCGCAGCAGGTGGCGCTTGCGCTCGGGCTCCGGATGGTCCTCGAATTCCGTACGGGCGTGATAGGTCGTGTGGCTGTTCAGGAACACCATGTCGCCCGGCTCCAGCATCGTGTCGAGGCAAAAGGCCGGATCGCCGGCCAGCCGGTCTATGGCGGCCAGCGCATCGCGTTGCAGTTCGGTCAGCGGCGGCACATCGTGATGCTTCTGGGCCGACAGGATATGGGTGCGGATGTAGCGGCTGGCGAAATGGCCCCGCTCGATGCCGTAGATCGGCTGCGCGTACCACGCTTCCTCGCCCGCGCGTTCCTGGCCTTGCCGGCTCCAGATATACGGTTCGTATAGAATCCTCAGAATATCGGGTCGCGACCGGGCGATCTCATTGTGGATTGCCACCGAACTGACGAAGCGGCTCAATCCGCCGGACCGGGCGGTCTTGAGGAAAAACAGGGCGCTGACGTCCGCCGAATCGGTGTGGAACTCCAGTTCGGCCCGGCTGGTATAGCCGCGGCCCTCGCGCCCGGAAACGTCGGTGCCGATGTCGCGCACGTCGCCCAGGATATCGCCGCGCTTGCTCTGGGAAACCGCCGTGCCGATATGCCGCCCGATGCCCCAGTAGAGCCGGCGCAACGCTTCGGCGCTGCGCTCTTCCAGCGGGAAACCCCGGAACAGGAAGATGCCGCAGCCGGTCTCCAGCACCTCCCGCGCGTGCAGCAGCCGGCGCGCGAAGGCCGGCAGCGGCAAATCGGCGGCGGTCATGTCCGCGAAAGACCGGTTGCGGGTGAGGGCAAAATCGAGACCGGCGCCGATCTCCGCCCGGTCCGCCGCCGTCAGGCGGTAGATCCAGTCGGTGCGCTGCGCGAGGTCCGAACCGCGCCAGTCTGCCGGGCTGTCGATCGCGCCGTGCATCGGGATTCTCCGCAGCGGTTCATTCATCGGCGCCGCAAATGCGCAGCGCCGTCAGGGCGAACACCTTCGCCAGTATGATCAGATCGTCGACCGCCACCGGCCGCTGTACGCCAGCCGCGCCGCGCGGCCCGCCCGGGTCGGCGACCGGCGGGCCGTAGCCCACGGCGGGAATGCCGGCCTCGTTGAAAGCGTTGCTGTCGCGCCACATGCTCATCTCGAGCGACGCGGTATAGTCGAGCGCACCGCCGACCGTCGTTTCATGGGCGGCGCGCAGCGCGTCGAGCAGCGGTTCGGCACCTTCGGCGACATAGCCGCGCTTGAAATCGTAGGCGTCGATCTGCGCGTCGATGCCGGTCGCGGCGACCGCATCGCGCACCTGCTGGCGGATCGACGGTGCATGGGCGGCCGGCATCAGCCGCACATCAAAAAAGATGTGGCAATAATCCCGTTCCTCGGTCCAGGGCGGCCCGGCCGGGCGCATTTCCAGCACCTGGGCTTTCGGGATCAGGGTGCCGCCCCAAAATGTCTCCTGCCCTTCGGTTTCGTAGCGGCGGGCCCAGTCCTCCAGCGCCAGCACCACCCGCGCCGCCCGTTCGAAGGGGTTGGGGCTGCCGGCCGGCCCGCCCCCCTTCGAATGGGCGCCGCGGCGCAGGCCGGGCGTATAGGCCAGGCTGCCCGGCACGGCGATGCGCAGCCGCAGATAGCCGGCCTGGGCGACCGTGACGCGGAAATCGGAGATCTCGCTGACCAGCGCATAGTCCGCCACCACGCCGTGCTCGACCAGCCAGCGCGCGCCGTGACCTTCGCGCACCTGGCTGGCGGCCGGGCCGACGCCGGACCAGCCCGCGATCTCCCCGGCGGCCGAAGGCGGGGCCGAGGTCTCCTGGCCGCTTCCCGCGAGATAAAGGTCCTCTTTGAGCGCCAGTCCCGACCGGACGATGGCGCGCATGGCGATCATCTGCGCCGCCAGTTGCGCCTTGTCGTTGGCGAGGCCGCGACCGAACAGCCGGCCGTCCTCGACCCAGGCGCCGCGCAGGCGTTGTTCCGCAACCTCGCCGCCGGCCGGCCGGGCGCCCTGGGTGTCGATATGGGCATTCAGGATCAGCGAGCGCCCGCCGCCGGCGCGGTCTCCGGACCCGCGGATCAGGCCGATCGCGTTGACGCTCTCCGCTGCCATGAACTGCAGCCAGGCCTCGATGCCGGCGTCGCTCAGCCAGGCGACGACCGCTTCGCCGACCTGCCGTTCCTCGCCGGAATAGTCGGGCAGGTTGCCGAGGGCGAGGCACAGGCCGACCAGCGCCTCCCGGTCGCTTTCAATGCCGTCCAGAACGGCCTGGAAATCCTGCTCCACGCAAACCCGCCCGCAACGCCGTTGCCGGCAGGAACGTAGCGCCGCTCCGTGCCGGGCCACAAGCCCGGTTACGATAACGCGGCCCGCGCCGGGCTAGCGCCCCATCTTCCGCGCCCGCCGGTCCCGGCCGTAGAAGCGGGCGAGATAGTCTAGAACCAGCTTTTCGTCCTCCGGCTCGAGTTCGGCCATTTCGTGCTCCTCGACCATGTAGACCAGGACTTCGGCCCAGTCGGCGCGCGTCAGGCCCTGTTGGCTGACCAGCCGGATCGAATGGCAGGCGCTGCAATAGCCGAAGACTTCGTCCCGGCCTTCGCCCTGGGGCAGGCCCTGATAATCCTCCTCGTCGTCTTCGTCCTCGTCGTCTTCGTCCTCGTCCTCGTCGTCTTCGTCCTCGCCGGTCTCGGCGGCGGGAACGGCGGCAGCCCTTTCCGGCCGGGCGTTGCCGGACGGAACGTCGGCGGCCAATGCGGCGCCCGCCATCGCTAACAGGACGGCAAGCGTCGCGGCGAGAATTGTCCGGGCCGCGGCGGCGACGGTCGCGGCCCGTGCCGGCAATGGCATGGCGGTCAGCTGACGCGAACCGAAATACGGTGCATCGAGTTGTTCAGGTAGCCCTTGGGATTCCACGCAATGGCGAAGGGCTGGATGACGCCGCGGCTGTCGGTCGCCCGGGCCCAGACCTCGTAGTAGCCCTTCTGCGGGAATTTCAGCGCCGCCGTCCAGTGCTGCCAGGCATAGGGGTTGACCGGCTTGCTCAGCTCGGCCTGCTGCCAGGACGCGCCGAAATCAATCGACACGTCGACCCGCGCCACCTCGTCATCGCCCGCCCAGGCATGCCCGGCGACCTCCAGCTCGCGGCCGGAGATCGACAGCCCGGTCTTCGGGCTGGTGATCAGCGATTTCACCGGCATGGCGTGGATGATCTGCATGGCGCTCTTCGGCACCTTCTCGCCGGGTGAGACCGGATAGTCGGGCACCCGGTAGGCGCTGCCCGTCATCTTCGGCCCGTCATGCACCTTGTCGCGCAGCCAGATCCGCTGCAGCCATTTCTGCGAGCAGGAGCCCGGCCAGCCCGGGATCACCAGGCGCAGCGGCGCGCCGTTCATCGGATGGAGCGGCCCGCCGTTCATGCCGAAGGCGATCAGGTTGCTCGGGTTCATCGCCTTGTCGATCGGCACGCCGCGCGAGATCGGCAATTTGCCGGCCTTGCCCGAAAGGTGCGAATCGGCGCCGACATGGGCGGTGTAGACGACGTTCGGCTTGACGCCCGCGGCCTTGAGCACGTCAGCGAGGCGCACGCCGGTCCAGTTCGAGCTGGCGACCGCGCCGACCGTCCACTGGTTGCCGCGCGCCGGCGGATCGAAAAAGGCCCGCCCGTTGCCGCCGCATTCGATGGTGAGCTGTTGGGTCACGACCTCGAACTTCTTCTTGAGGTCGTCGATGCTCAGCGTCATCGGGCTGTCGACCAGACCGTCGATCCGCAGCTTCCAGGTCGCCGGGTCCATGTCCTCCGGCACGATGCCGTTGTTGCGGATGAAATGCCGGGCCGTCGGCGTCACCGCGTCGTTGAGCAGATGGGCCGGGGTCTCGGCGTTGACCGGCCGGTCGTTGAGCACGGTGAGCCCGTCCTTGCCCTCGATCGTCGTCTTATTGGCCGCGATCGCCTCCGGAATGAAGCCGGACGGCATGTTGCGGTGGAACGGAATCGCCGCGCCGATCAGCGCGCCCATGCTGGCGAGGCCGGCGCCTTTCAGGAAACCGCGGCGGTCCGGATGCGCCTCGCGCCCGAACACGATCCGGTCGGCTTTTTCGGGGTCGTCGGCATAGAGTTCGAAGAGGTCGGCATTCTTGGACATATTCATTTCCTCCTATATTAGATTTATTCCATCATAACGGTTTCCGGCAGGGACCGTCAATCGGGAGCGTCGGTCTCGGCTTGAATGTCCGGCCGTGCGACGCAACTTTCCGGGCAACCCTTGAGGCATCGGAGGCGCACGATGAGAAGGCTCCTGTTCATCGCGGTCCTGACCCTGGGGCTCACGGCTTCGGCGGCCGGGGCTCTGGCCCATCACGGTTGGTCGTGGACGACCGGCGGCAATATCGACCTGACCGGCATCATCAAGACTGTCCGCCTGGGTAATCCTCACGGCAAACTGAAGGTCGATGTGGAAGGCGAGGAGTGGACGGTCGAGGTCGGGCAGCCCTGGCGTAACGCGCGCGCCGGCCTCAAGGACGGCGATCTGGCCGAAGGGGTCGAAATCCGGGTGATCGGCGAGCCTTCCGCCGATGTGTCGGAAAGGCGGGTCAAGGTGGAACGGCTGTTCCTGGGAAAGCGGGAGTACATCCTTTACCCCGGGCGCGACTGAGACCTTGGAGGCCCTGTTCGCAGCGCTTGAGGGGACGGCCCTCGCGCAAACCCTGCGGGAGTCACGCTGGCTTTATGCCGGCGTCAACGCCACGCACATCTTCGCAATTGCCCTGCTGATCGGCTCCGTCGTCCCGCTCAATCTGCGGCTTCTCGGCGTGTGGCGCAGTATCTCCCGCGAAGCGGTGGTGCGGGTGCTCGCACCGGTTGCGGCGGGCGGGCTGATCCTTGCCCTGCTCACGGGGCCGCTGCTGTTCGCGGTCCGGGCGCGGGAATACAGCGGCGTCGAATTCCTGCAACTCAAGCTGATCTTGATCGCGGTCGGGGTTCTGTCCACGCTCGCCCTGTGCCGGACCCATGGGTTCCTGCTCAAGGACGCTCCGCGCGCCCGCCTGGCCGGTCACGCCATCCTCTCCACGGTGTGCTGGCTGGGCGCACTTGTCTGCGGACGATTGATCGCGTTTGCGGGGGATTGAAGCCGGGGTCCGTTTCCCGGCGCGTCACGAAAGGAAGAGATCGCGCTGTTTTTGTGTGAACATTCATTTTTCCGTTCTGAATTTTTCCAGGATTTCCGCCGTTTTCGACTAAAAAATATAAAGACCGGTCTATCTATAGTGTTTTTTCGTCATCGCGCTGCTGTCAAGCTCTCTTTGTGCGTGGACCGGGCTCTTGGGGGGAACGAACCCCTGCAATGCCGGTTCTTCGAAACGGGCGCCCCCGGCTGCCCGATATCCGGTATAAGGCCCGAATGGCCCTTCGCGTCCTGCTTCCGCCGATGACACGCCTGCTTCTCGCCCTCGCCTCTGTGGCGGTCTTCTGTTTCCCGCCCGCGCCGGCCGCCGCCGACGCGCGTTTCGCCCGCCTGTCCGAGCCCGGCATCGTCGCCATCGTGCGCCACGCCCACGCGCCCGGAGCCGGCGATTCCGTGCAGTTTGCACTCGACGACTGCGCCACCCAGCGCAATCTCGACGCACGGGGCCGGCAGCAGGCGCGCGACATCGGGGCGGCGATCCACGCCGCCGGCGCGACCGTCGACCGGGTCCTGACAAGCCAATGGTGCCGTTGCCGCGATACGGCCAGGCTCCTCGACCTCGGCCCGGTCGAAGACCTGCCCGCACTCAACTCTTTCTTCCGGAAGCCGGCCCGCTCCGACCGGCAGACCGCGGACCTGCGGCAGTTCCTGTTCGGTCTCCAGCCGGGAGAGACCGTCATTCTGGTTACCCATTATGTGAACATCAGGGCGCTTACCGGCCTTGCCGTCGCCTCGGGCGAGGTCGTCCTGCTCAGGATCGGGCGCGACCGCACGATCGCTGTGGTCGACGAGATCCTCATCGGCCTTCGACGCTGAGATCGGGCGGCATCGCGGCAGGCGAAAGGGGGCCGGTTGCTGCCTGACCCGGCCATTCCCAAGCGGATTTCGCCGGCAAGTCAGGTTTTCCGAAACGTCAAGATGCAGGCGAGATCGTTCTCGTGACCTTCCGGCGGCGTGGAGTCCTCGCTGTAGACGCGCTCCTCGCGGATCGACGGTCGGGAAATCCGGTTCCCGGCGGCAAGAGCCTCGAACGCCTTTGCAAAGCCCGCGGTTTCGAAAAATGGCAGTTTGATGCTGATCGCGCAGGTCGCGCCGGGTCGAAGCACGCGCAACAGCCCGGCCAGCGCCTCCGGTCCCACATGACCCTGCGTGAACGTGCCCGCGCAGGTGATCCCGCCATACGCGCCGTCTTCGAACGGCAATGGCTTCGTCAGGTCGGCTTCGACCAGCCTCCGGTACCGCCCTTTGCGCGCGGCGACGTCAAGCATGTCCGGCGAAAGATCGACGCCATCGACGATGATGGATTCCGGCAGACGATCGGCGACCAGGCCCGTCCCGCACCCGGCATCGAGGACGGGACCCTGACCGCCCGCGGCGACAAAGGCTTCTGCGATCAGCCAGCCGAACCGGTATCCGCTGCGCCCGGCGAATTCCTCGTCGTAGGTCGCCGCCCAATCGCGATAGACGCGGCGGTTATCGTCTGCCGAGCTCGAATTGTAGGAGTCGTCGAGACCGGGTCTGTTCTTGTCTGTCATGGCAATATTCCTCTTCGATCGCCCGGCAATCGGGGCTGGCGCCCGGTCGGCCGTATCCGAATTCTGTCTGGATTATGGGTTTGAATGCCCTATCCGGCGTATCACCGGCCCCCGTTCAGGGCTTCGGCAAGCTTTGCTGCTTCCCCGGAACTCATCTTGTAGCTGTGATCTTCGTCGGGAAAGACGCCGGACCGCACCTCCTCGGCATATTCGGCGAAAGCCCGGGTCGCAACTTCGTTGATGTTGCCATAGCGCTTGGCGAATTTCGGCTTGAATGTGTCAAATGCCCCGATTAGGTCGTAGCCGTTCAACAATTGGCAGGTTCCGGCAGAGCCCGCCCCGATCGAGAAGGTGAAGATGCTCACCGCTTCGTCGACGGCCTTGCCGACTTCATAGGGCATCGCCTCGATCTCCAGACCGATTGCGCCGGCCTCTTCGATCGCCCGGGCATTGTCGACGATCCTGAGGGCGTCGCTGGCGGTACGGCCCTGCATCCTGAATCCGCCGTATTTGTGGACGTAGTGCGGCAGCAGCCCGACATGGCTCATGACCGGCACGCCGGCATCGGCCACGGCCTTGATGATATCGAACATCTCGCGCCCGCCCTGCAGTTTCACCGCTTCGGCGCCGCTCTCCTTCATCATCCGCACCGCGTTTGTCACCGCCAGGTCGGCGGTGGCGTAGGAGCCGTAGGGCATAGAGACGAGGCAGAACGTGTTCGGCGCGCCGCGGCGCACGGCCCTGGTGTGCTCGATCATCTGATCGACGGTCATGGGCAGCGTGTTTTCGTGCCCGTAAAGCGTCATGCCCAGGCTGTCCCCGACGCCCAGGATGTCGATTCCGGCCCGCTCCGCCCAGGCCGCGGTCAGGCATTCGCCGACCGCCACCATCGCCAGGCGCTCGCCCGCCGCCTTCCTGGCAGCGAGATCGGGAATGGTGAGTCTAGGGCGCGGTTCGGTCATGGAAGATTGCTCCATCGATATCGGTTCGCCGCCGGGCCGCGATGCGATCCGGACCGCTCCACGCCTCCCGCCGGCCTTGCCGGTTCCGGTCTCTATTCCGCTTCGGAAACCAGAAGATAGCCGCGGTTCTCGACGGTATCGAAGGTCCTCATCGCCGCGATCAGGTCCTCGGCCCCGACCCACATCCAGGGCGCCCGGTTGGGGTTGACATCCAGGATCAGGAAGGAATCGCTGCGATCGTCAAACGCCCCGAGCGGGGAAATATGCCCGCCGCCCTTCTGCCCGAGGGCCCGCCGCGCATAGTTGACCAGCACGTAATCGTCCCCGCGGGCGAGGTTTGCGGCGATCTCGCGCCGGATCGCCGCCGGGTCCGTGCTCTTGCCCACGACCCGGATCGCGACCTTGAGGCCGTGGCTGCGCAGGACCTGCGCGAGTTGGCGCAACTGCAAGCCGTAATCGCTCTTCGAATCGCCGTCGATGAGGATGGGCTTGCCCAGAACCTGGAGCCGCGTCTTTGTCCGCTCGCTGAGGACGTTGTTGGGCGTGTATTTCCCGAAGAACGGGTCGGCGCCTTTCGGAAGCCACGCCATCTCGTCCTCGGCGATCGAGCGCCGGTCGCGCGGCAGTCCCTCTTTCCTGCCCAGTCTCAACGCGTTCAGCACGATGGCCGACGAGACCGGGCCGCAGAAAATGCTGTTGTCCTGACTGATGAAGTGATTGGCGAGCGGGAAAAAGTCAGTCTTGTGTGAGGAGCGCGAAAGACGTTCCGTGCTCTCTGCGGAGTTCCATTCGACGAGAGTCGCCCGGCGCACATCCGCGCTTTCCGTTGCCCGGCCGTCTGCCGGAGAGACCAGGATGCCGCACAGGAGCAGCAAGACGATCGTTCTGCGTTTCATCTCTCGTCCCCGCGCTCCAAATCGCGCGCCGCCCCAGCGGCGCTCGCGCCGGCAGCCCGCCATTTCGTCATCCAAGCGTCAGGTAATGCCATGATTCGTCGCGATCCGTCATGGTGCGTCATGTTTCCGCGGCAGGGGCGCAAGCGCGAATTTGTAGAGATAGCAGCCGGCGATTCCGCTCGGCAGAGGCGGACGGGTCAGCGCCGGAAATCTGAGGAAATCCTTTTCCTTCCGCGGCTTCGTCGGCTTGCGTCCGTCGCTCCGGCCGCCGCCCGGCCCGCTTGCCCGGCAGAACGTGGTTCGGGATTCCTCGGCCGGTTGAGCGCGTAGTATCTTCCGGAGGCCTGGCTGACAGCCTCGCGCTCGACGCGGGCGAGTTCGTCGCCTTCCACTCCGGCGCGCCGGGCCGCCTCCACGGTCTGGTCGACCCAAGCCGGTTCGAACGGCGAGGCGGTGATTTCGTATGTCCCGTCTTCGTCCGCTTCCTCCGCCCGGTCCGCCGGCAGCAGGCCGGCCCGGCGTAATGACCGTCGTAAAGACCGGTGTAAGGAAATGTTAGGATCCGCCGGGACCGGGGCGTCCGATACCTGCCTGTCGGATCGGGCCCGGGTCTCCCTGCCTCCCCGCTGGACAGCCCCGCCCCGTATCGCCGACAATGCCCCGCCATCGTCAACGGAGGAGCGCGTCATGGCAAAGCTGCGCCACATTGCGCTTCAGGTGCCGGACCTGGAGAAGGCGGCCGGGTTCTACGAGCGGGTGTTCGGCCTTGAGCGGGTGCGCGAGGCGGAAAGCCCGATCGGCAACGCCGTCATGCTGAGCGACGGGGTGATGAACCTGACCCTGCTGCATTTCCCGGACGGCCGGGGCGGCCAGGTCAACGGGCCGGACTGGGCCGGGCTGCACCATATGGGCTTCGTCGTCGACGATCTGGACGAGACCGGGCAGCGGATCGAGGACGCCGGCGGGACCTTCTTCATGCAGTTGCCGGACCACTATCCCGGCGTCGATGCCGAGACCAAATACAAGGACAATCACGGCATCGTCTTCGACATTTCCGACCACGACTGGACCCAGGCCGGGCGATAGGCCGAGGGAATGGGTGGGGCGGACGGCCGACCGCCATGAAAATCACCGGCATCCGCGAACAAACGGTCTCGCTCGCTTCCGGCCTGCGCAACGCCGGCATCTCCTACGACGCCATGACCGCCAGCGTCGTCGTCGTGGAAACGGACGACCGCGCGCTCTGCGGCCTCGGCTTCGATTCGGTCGGGCGCTACGGCCACGGCGCGCTGCTGCGCGAACGCTTTATCCCGCGGCTGCTCGACGCCGCGCCCGGCGACCTGCTGGACGACGACGGCCTGGTCGATCCGGCCGCGGCCTGGCACGCGATGATGGCGAACGAAAAGCCGGGCGGCCACGGCGAGCGCGCCGGGGCGGTTGGCGTGCTCGATATGGCGCTGTGGGACCTGCGGGCGCGCCAGCGGGGCGAGCCGGCCTGGCGGACGATCGCCGGTTATTTCGGCGTGGCCGGGGCGCCGGCGGTCACCGTCTACGGCACCGGCGGCCATTACGGCGCGGACGCCGCCGATACCGGCCCGTTGCGCGAAACCCTCGCCGAAGCCCGCGGCCGCGGCTTCCGGACCTTCAAGATCAAAATCGGCGGCGCGCCGCTCGAAACCGACATCGCCCGGATCGAGGCGGCGCTGGACATAGCCGGGCCGCGCGCCCTGGCGCTCGACACCAACGGCGTCTGGGGGCCGGATACGGCAGCCGAATGGCTGGCCGCGCTGGCGGATTACGACATCGCCTGGATCGAGGAGCCGGTCTCGCCGCTCGACTATGCCGGGCTGGCCGAGATTGCCGGCCGCTTTGCCATACCTATCGGCACGGGCGAGAACCTGTTTTCCCTCGACGACGCCCGCAACCTCGAACGCCACGGCGGGCTCAGGCCCGACCTCGACCTTCTGCAGTTCGATATCTCGCTCAGTTATGGCCTGCCGGAATATGTCCGCATTGTCGAATGTTTCACCGCGAAAGGCTGGTCGCCGCGGCGGTTCGCGCCCCATGCCGGGCACGTTCTGGCGCTCCATACGGTGGCGGCGCTCGGCCTCGGCATGGCCGAGGTCGCGCTCGATGCCGCCCTGCCGATCGGCGGGCTGCCCGGCGGTACCGCGGTCGAGGACGGGCGGGTCGCGCTGCCGGACGCACCCGGATTCGGCATCGAGACGATGCCCGCGCTCCATGCCTGTTTCGCCGATCTGCTTGGCTGAAGAGCGGCCCGACCGCCGGAACCAAACCGCCGATGGGTCAGGCCGCGCCCTTTTCATTTCTTGCCGATCCGTGGAACATGCGCGGGAACAGGCAACCGGGCGGGCAACCGGCGAAGGAGACGGGCCATGAGGGTGCGGGTCGATCCGGAACGGTGCGAAGGGCACAGCCGCTGCCACGCGCTGGCGCCCGAACTGTTCGCGCTGGACGATTTCGGCAACGCGACGGCCGCCGGCGACGGCAGAGTAAAGCGGGGGCTGGAGGAAAAGGCGCGCCTCGCCGTGGCCAACTGCCCGGAATACGCCGTCGAGATCGTGGAGGACGCGGGATGAGCGACAGCAAGCCCGGCTCGGGGGCCGGGCCAGGACCCGGCTCGGGGGCCGGGGCGGAACCCGGATCGAACGCCGGCCACGACGCCTGCCCGGTGACCGGCCAGACAGCGAGCGAACCGTCGCCGGAACGGCCGCCGGTCACGGACTGGCGCACCGACTGGGACCATCTCGATCCGCAGTGGCGCGACAATCCCTTCCCGATCTGGGACGCGCTGCGCACCGGGCCGATCGCCCGCACCGAGCGCTTCGAGGGCGCCTGGCTGCCGACCCGCTACGAGGACGTCAAGGCGATCGCCTACGATACCGAGCATTTCACATCGCGCCGCATCCTCCTGCGCCACAAGAAATACGAGGACCCGCCGCTGCCGGCGCCGCCGATCACCTCCGACCCGCCGGAGCACAAGGCGCACAAGCAGGTGCTCCTGCCTTTCTTCACGCCGCAGGAGGTCGGCAAGCTGGAGCCGATGGCGCGCCGGGTGTGCAACGAACTGATCGACGATTTCATCGCCGACGGACGCTGCGACGCCGCCCAGCGCTACGCCCGCCACATCCCGGTACGCATCATCGCCTACATGCTCGGCGTGCCGGTGCGCGACAGCGGCCTGTTCATCCGGTGGATCCACGAGATCCTGGAGGTCGGCATCGTCGACGACGAGATCGGCAAGAACGCGACCAAGGCGATGCGCGACTATTTCCGCCACCATATCGCCTTGCGCAAGGAGGGCCGGACCGAGGCCGACCCCGACGGGCCGGAGCCGGACCTGATCCAGGTGATGATGGACGGCTCGCTCAACGGCGTGCCGTTCGAGGAAAACCACGTCCTCGGCACGCTCAACCTGCTGATGATCGCCGGCATCGACACGACCTGGAGCGCCATCGGCGCCTCGATCATGCATCTCGGCCGGCATCCGGAAGACCGCGAACGCCTGATCGCCGAGCCGGACCTGATGCCGACGGCGGTCGAGGAACTGCTGCGCGCCTATTCGCCGGTCACCATGGCGCGCGAGGTCAAGAGGGACGTCGAACTGGGCGGCTGTCCGATGAAGAAGGGGGAGATGGTGCTGCTGTCCTTCCCGGCGGCCAACCGCGATCCCGAGATGTTCCCGGACGCCGACAGGGTGGTGCTCGACCGGCAGGAGAACCGCCACGGCGCCTTCGGCCTCGGCATCCACCGCTGCGTCGGCTCCAACCTGGCGCGCATGGAGATGCAGGTCGCGATCGAGGAATGGCTGAAGCGGATCCCGGACTACCGGGTGGTCGGCGACGTGACATGGTCCGACGGCACCGTGCGCGGGCCCCGGACATTGCCGGTCGTGTTCGGGTAGGGCCGGGGCGGCCGCCATGCGCATCGGCGTCATCGGGTACGGCTATATCGGCCGGTTTATCGTCGAGCGGATCGTGGAGAGCGGCGGGCAATTCGAGACGGCCTTCGTGTACAACCGCAGCGCGGCGGCGCTGGACGGGCTCGATCCCGCCCTCCGGTTGAATGATCTCGGCGAGGCCGGGGCGCGCAATCCCGGCTTGATCGTCGAATGCGCCCATGGGTCGGTCAGTGCGCGCTACGGCGAATCCTTCCTGCAATACGCCGACTACATGCCGCTGTCGGTGACGGCGCTGGCCGACGATACCCTGCGCGCGCGCCTGGAGGCTGCTGCGACGGCGAACGATACCCGCCTTGTCGTGCCGGCCGGCGCGCTGCTGGGCGGGGACGACCTGCTGATGCGGCGCGGCCGGTGGCAGCGCGTGCGCATCACCTTCCGCAAACACCCGGACAATCTCGATTTCTCCGAAAGCGGCTTCGATCCGGCCACCATCGACGGCGAGACGACGATCTACGAAGGCCCGGTGCGCGGCGTCGCCAAACTCTATCCGCGCAACGTCAACACCATGGTGACCTGCGCCCTGGTCTCGACCGGCCTCGATGCCTGCGAGGCCCGGTTGATCGCCGATCCGGCTCTGGACTGCGCGGTCGCCGAGGTCGAGGCCTGGGACGCCGGCGGCGGCCTCATGCGGACCGAGAAGCGCCAGCCCGCGGTCGGCGTCTCGGGCACCGAAATGCTCGGCTCGACCTGGTATTCCATCCTCCGCGCCGCCGGCGCCCCGCGGGGGCCGATCGAGCTGGTGTAGGTGAAATCGAGGAAACAGAAATTCGGACACGGGCCTTCCGGCTTGAATTCCCCTACGGTAAACCCGATTTCGAATTTTTTTCTTGTGATACTGCAAGATTACGAAGAAATTGGGCTGAGGCTCTTAGCTCTTCTATTCGTTCTGAATCATTTTCTTCTAATGAAAAATGCATGATATCGTTTCGTATTTCTCGAATCAAATCTAGTTGTTTCGCAAATTCTTTGCGGTTAGCTTCTAAACCCAGCCTATCCCAAAACTCTTTATTCTGGAGAAGCCGACAAAAGCTGCCAAAGGTGAGGTCGTCCGGTCCATCGACTTGTCTTGTACCGTTCGAAACTTCATTGAGTTCCTTAACCGTGAATCTACCACGGACAAGGTCGCGTAAATGGTGTTCGATCTCACCGACAAGCAGAAACGGATAAGAAAGTTTTTTGTATTGAAGGGCTAAATCCTCTCCGGTTACAATACCTGTGATTCTTCTATCTTCTCCCCGAACTAGGACGTACCCGTGCTTGTAGATTTCCTCTGTAGCATCCGCAAGCATCGTGTTTGTGTCGACTTCGTGCACTTTCACCTTACACTCACCGACTGTTGTCGGCTTGTGACCATGCAAATACGCCTCGCCAATAGACCGCCAGCTCACAACTCCTTTGACATCTCTCTCGTTTCTCATCACTGGTAGCTGTGAGTACCCCTTCATTCGCATCCGGGTGGTTGCTGTCGAAAGTGTATCGTCTGGTGTGACTGAAACGACACCACTGTTGGCTGCTTTCAGGATTCCAATGCGTACTTTCCGATCAAATGACTTTCTCTTGGGCGTATAATCCTGAGGTGATTTGAGCTGAAGTGCAATAAAATTGTCAATATCTCCTTGCTCAAAATTCGGATTAGTTTTCAAGCAATATTTGTTAAGCATTTTTTGAATTTCATTTACGACTCCCTGTTTCCTTCTGTAATATCCGAAGCGTTCCAAAAACTGTCGCACAGTAATCTTTTCCGGATCAGGCGCGGCACCCTCCGCTATTTCGTTTTGCATTCGTTCGGCTGCCTTCTGAAGCCAATTGTCAACAGGTTCGATCTGTTCAGACATTGTTCTTTCTCCAATTAAGTCATCCTATATATTGGACTATGCAATTCTGGCGCAATTTCAGTCAAGCGCCCCCGCGGAGGCCCATCGAGCTGGTGTAGGCGGGCGCTTGCAGCCTTAGCTTGGCGTCAGGTGGGTCCAGCCGGACCAGGCCATGTAGCTTCCGACGAGCAGGATCAGCACGCCGGAGACGTAGGGGGCCGAGGCGAAGAACCGATCCATGCGCGCAAATCGCCTCGTCGCGTAGCGCAGGCCGAGGACGGCGGCCATGCCAGCACCGACCAGCGTGACCGCGAGGCCGATCGAGAAGGACGCGACCAAGCCGACGCCGAGCCAGAACTGCCCGATGCCAAGGCAGAGCAGCAGCACGGTGATCGCGGCGGGGCAGGGGATCAGCCCACCGACCAGCCCGAACCCGACGGTCTGCGCGGCGGTCGCCCTGCCGCCGGCGAACCGGCGCTCGATCTCGCGCGCATGGGCGCGGGCGTGCGCGTCGCCATCATGATCGTGCTCGTGCCCGTGGCTGTGCCCGTGGACATGAGGGTGTTTGTGCCGGGCGCCCGCCCGGCGGAACGCCTGCCAGAGCATGAACAGGCCGACGGCCATGACGACCGCGCCGGCGCCCCCGACGAAATAGGGCTCCAGTTTTTCGCCGATCGCCGCGTCGCCGTAGGATAGTGCCAGCAGCGCCAGTACCCAGACGACGATGCTGTGCGAGAAGGCGGCGGAGATGCCCAGCAGGAAGGCCTGAAACGGCGTCCCGCGGACCGCGACGATGAAAGCGGCCATCATGGTCTTCGAGTGCCCCGGCTCGAGGCCGTGCAGCGATCCCAGGACCAGGCCGACGGCGGCCAGATACAGGAACGATGTCGAACCGTCCTGGATCAGGGAGATCAGGTCCATGGGGCCGGTCCTTCCTGCCTGGAGACAGTTGGCGATCCGCTTGAATCCGGTGGGACCGGCCGCAGTCGACCCCTGTCACGCACTCCGCCGCGCCTCGCCGGCGGCTTGGAGGAAGCGGGCGAGGTATTGGCCGGTGTAGCTGTCCGGCACGGCGGCGACATCCTCGGGCGTTCCCGCCGCGACGATCAGGCCGCCCTTGTCGCCGCCTTCGGGGCCGAGGTCGACGATCCAGTCGGCGGTCTTGATGACCTCCAGATTGTGCTCGATCACGATCACCGTGTTGCCGGCGCCAACCAGCTCGTGCAGCACGTCGAGCAGCTTGCGCACGTCGTCGAAATGCAGGCCGGTCGTCGGCTCGTCGAGGATGTAGAGCGTCCGCCCGGTGGCGCGCTTCGACAACTCCTTGGACAGCTTGACCCGCTGGGCCTCGCCGCCGGAAAGCGTCGTCGCCGGCTGGCCGAGCTTGATATAGCCGAGGCCGACGCGCTGCAGCGTCTCCATCTTCGAGCGGATCGCCGGGACGGCACGGAAGAAGTCCGCAGCCTCCTCCACCGTCATGTCGAGCACGTCGGCGATGCTCTTGTCCTTGAAGGCGATCTCCAGGGTTTCGCGGTTGTAGCGCCTGCCCTTGCAGACGTCGCACTGGACGTAGACGTCGGGCAGGAAATGCATCTCGATCTTGAGCACGCCGTCGCCCTGGCAAACCTCGCAGCGCCCGCCCTTGACGTTGAAGGAGAAGCGGCCGGGCTTGTAGCCGCGCGCACCGGATTCGGGCAGGCCGGCAAACCAGTCGCGGATCGGTCCGAAGGCGCCGGTGTAGGTCGCCGGGTTGGAGCGCGGCGTCCGGCCGATCGGCGACTGGTCGATGTCGATGATCTTGTCGAGATGCTCCAGCCCTTCGATATCGCGATGGGCGCCGGGCAAGGTGCGCGCGCCGTTGAGCCGCCGGGCCGCCGCCTTGTACAGGGTCTCGACCACCAGGGTGGACTTGCCGCCGCCCGAGACGCCGGTGACGCAGGTGAAGACGCCGAGCGGGAATACGGCGTCGATCGCTTGCAGGTTGTTGGCTGCCGCGCCGCGCACCTTGACGGCCTGGGCGAGCCGTCCGGCCCGGCGCTGCACCGGCACCGGGATTTCCTTGCGGCCGGTGATGTAGTCGGCGGTCAGGCTGCCTGGCGCCTGGAACACCTTGGCCGGCGGCCCGATGGCGACGACCTCGCCGCCGTGCACGCCGGCGCGCGGCCCCATATCGATCAGCCAGTCGGCGTCGCGGATCGCCTCCTCGTCATGCTCGACGACGATGACGGTGTTGCCAAGATCGCGCAGCCGCTCCAGCGTATCGAGCAGCCGGCGGTTGTCGCGCTGGTGCAGGCCGATGGAGGGTTCGTCGAGCACATAGAGCACGCCGGTCAGGCCCGAGCCGATCTGGGACGCCAGGCGGATGCGCTGGCTCTCACCGCCGCTGAGCGTCCCGGAATTGCGCGACAGGGTGAGGTAGTCGAGGCCGACATTGACCAGGAAACCGAGCCGCTCGTTGATCTCCTTCAGGATGCGCCCGGCGATCTCCATCTGCTTGGCGCTCAGCCGCTCCGGCAGGGCCGCGAACCAGTCGCGTGCGCCGGCGATCGACATCTGCGCCGCCGCGCCGGCATGCATCTCCGCGACCCGGACGGCCAGCGCCTCGGGCTTGAGCCGGAAACCGTCGCAGGCCGCGCAGGGCGCAATCGTCTGGTATTTGCTCAGCTCCTCGCGCACCCAGCTCGAATCGGTTTCCCGGAAGCGCCGGGCCAGGTTCGGGATCACGCCTTCGAACGGCCGGGTCGTCTCGTACTTGCGCAGCCCGTCGTCGTAGCGCATCGAAATCGGCACGCCGCCCGAGCCGAACAGGATGGCCTCCCGGTCCTTCTTGCGCAGCTTCCTGAACGGTGTGGACAGCGTGAAGCCGTAATGGGCGGCGAGGCTCTTGAGCGTCTGGCCGTAATATTTCGAGCTGGTGTCGGCCCAGGGCGCGAGTGCGCCGTCGTCCAGGCTCAGCGCCGGGTTCGGCACGACCAGCGCGGCGTCGAACTCGGCCTGGACGCCGAGGCCGTCGCAGGACGGGCAGGCGCCGAACGGGTTGTTGAAGGAGAACAGCCGCGGCTCGATCTCGTCGATGGTGAAGCCGGAGACCGGGCAGGCGAACCTGGCGGAAAAGGTCGTGCGCGCGCCGCTGTCGGCATCCTCGACGAAGAGCAGGCCGTCGGCCAGTTCCAGCGCGGTTTCGATGGAATCGGCGAGGCGGGTCGCCAGGTCGTCGCGCAGCACGATCCGGTCGACCACCACGTCGATATCGTGCTTGAACTTCTTGTCGAGCGCCGGCGCCTCGTCGACCAGGTAAATCTCGCCGTTGACCTTGACGCGCTGGAAGCCGCGCTTCTGCAGGTCCTGGAATTCCTTGCGGTATTCGCCCTTGCGGCCGCGCACGATGGGCGCGAGCAGGTAGAGCCGGCTGCCCTCCGGCATCGCCATCACTGCGTCGACCATCTGGGAGACGGTCTGGCTCTCGATCGGCAGGCCGGTCGCGGGCGAGTAGGGGATGCCGACCCGCGCCCATAAGAGGCGCATGTAGTCGTAGATCTCGGTGACGGTGCCGACGGT
>LXNI01000577.1_pt1 | contig 40818 bp, 45 predicted proteins | sample 809091 | NCBI WGS metagenome assembly LXNI01 (sample SAMN04870527, study PRJNA318959) | sponge metagenome | biome: 01000161; feature: marine sponge reef; material: water | host: Sarcotragus foetidus | place: Greece: Milos, Mediterranean Sea | collected 2013-05-29 | depth 5-7 m
TTCGTGCCGCTGGCGGCAGCGGCCGGGTTCGACCCCATCGCCTTTGCGATCTACGGGATCATCGTTATCGAGGCCGGCTTGCTGACGCCTCCCATGGGGCTGTTGATTTTCACGGTCAAGTCTTCGGTGACGGATCCGGACGTCACGCTGGGGGATATTTTCCGTGGGTCCGTTCCTTTTTGGATGTTGATGCTGGGAGTGGCAGTGTTGATTGTTCTGCGCCCGGAATTGGCTACGTGGTTGCCAAGGTTGATGTTCTGACGCGAATGACCGCCACGCCAGTTCGCTTACCGTACGTTTGAAGGCGGCATCGCCGCGGTCTGCACAAGTGGTTACAAACGCCACTTGGTAGTCTCTGAACCCCGCTTCGATTGCGATAGCCAGCAGCGCCGCCAGACGCGTGTCGCTGACAGGGCCTGCGGATGCAACAACCTCTACGAATACGAGCAGTGGCTCGGCCGGGCCAAGGTCTACGAGGATTGCGTCCGGTAGGTTCCGATCCAGATCGATCCGCAGACCGATCGCTTGTGCTGCGAATTCATGCCTGCCAACAGTCTCAAACTGCCTGTCGCACGATGGTGGTCACGCGATTCAATGTGCATTTCTGGTTGGATTCACTGCTTTTGGCCATTCCCCGTCAGCATATTCCATGCCTATGATCGTTGAATTGTGTCTCCACAAAGAGAGAAAGAGGAGAAGGTCGATGAGTTTCTTTCGATCAGTGATATCGGCGAATTTCAGGGTGAATGAAAAGGGGGAGACGACGTTTTTCTTTCCGCTCTTGGCAGGGGTTTGGTGCCCTCGGAAAGGCTACAGGATCACTTCCGATGAAGACGTGGCAAAGCTGAAGAGATATATGGGGTTTTTTTTCGGAATTCTGCTTTTTGGATTAGCGCCGCCGGTCATAGTGGTCGTCGTCGGGTTTCGGGAAGCAATGGGCATTTCCTTTCCTGTACTCATGTTGTTGTGCGTGGCGATTGGTTTTGCCTATACCTTTATCTTCGAGCAAGTGGCAATATGTGGAGTTGTTGAAAAATACGAGCAAACTGAAGAAAGGCTTAAATTCAGGGACATTCAGCGAATGTACGCCGCATCCCATTCCCAATTGACGCTATTCGTCTTGGGTTTTTTGAATTTGTTTTTTTTGGCGATCGGCCTGTTCGGGATCTTGTCAGGCCTTGCGGTAGGACCGGGAATCTTTCTCGTCGTCATTTTTTCGTTAACCGGTGCGCAGTTGGTGCATCAACTCAAGTTGAGACATCAAGGAGACGACAGGCCCTAATTCAAATGCGCGCGCACCGGTCTGCGTACTCCAGCACCCGCGGGTCATGGGTCACGGCGATTATGGTGATACCCAGGGCAGCAAGGTTGGCGAGCACGCGTCTTTGGAGGCGATCGTTGAGATGCGCGGTGCCTTCGTCGAGCAAGAGTATTCGCGGTTGGCGATAGACGGCGCGGGCGATCATCATTCGTTGGCGCTGACCCCCAGAGAGGGTCGAGCCCATGTGGCCCACCAGGGTCAGATACTGCATGGGCATGCGCCGAATGTCCTCGTCGATGCAGGCCAGTTGAGCCGCCTGCGCGGCACGCGCCAGATCGGGCCGGGCGTCCCCCACGGCGATGTTTTCCAGCAGCGAGCCGGATAACAGGTCGTCGTCCTGCATCACCACCCCTAACTGACGGCGGTAGTGGACCGTGTCTAACAGTCGAAGATCGTTCCCATCGATCTGTATATCGCCCTCATCGGGGGTCAGGAGCTTGGCAAGCAGTTTGATCAGAGTCGATTTCCCTGCCCCGGATTCGCCGGACACGGCCAGGAATTCTCCCGGCGCCACGTTCAAGTCAAAGCCCTGGAGTACCGCTCCTTCCTCATCGTTGTAGGCGTAACTCAATGATCGAACGAAGACTGCACCGCGAAGCTCGGTGCGAATGCCGTGCGTTCCGGCTGGCACTTCGCGTTGTTCCAGACCGATGTCGGCGATGCGTTCCCGGTGCAGCTTGAGCATGCGCATGTCCAGCAACGCGCGAACCAGCGCGTGCACGCGAGCTGCGAACATGCCACTGTAAGAATTGAAGGCGAATAGCATTCCAAGCGTAAACGCGCCGACGATGACCTGGGAAGCACCGAGCAGCAGCATGACCGCGGTTTCGACGGCCGTTATCATGGACGCGGAGAGTTGCAGGTGTATGCCGAACCGGCGCAGTCTGGCCTCGGCGTTTAACGAGGTGACGTAGCATTGGCCCCAGGCATCTTCCCGATCGGCTTCGGCGCCGAGGAGTTTGATCGAGCGGTGGCGCTGGATATTTTCGATGAAACTCGATTCTTCCAGCGCTCCGGCGGCAATGGACTCGTGGGTCAGGTGCTTTAGCGGAGCGTAAGTTGCCAGCCTGAGCGCGGACGAAAGAGCCAGGAATCCGCACAGTGCCAGGGTCATCTGCCACGAGTAGAGCAGCAGGACCGTGAATGCGCCGACGGCCATGATGGAGTCCACCAGCATGGCGAAAGCGCCGTTCATGAGAAAGTCACGGACCGGTGTAATGGAATTGAAGCGGGACAGGACATCGCCAGGATGGCGGGCGGTGAACCAGGCATCGGGCAGACGAAGTAGATGATGCGCCAAACCCCCCACCATGCGCAGGGCCGCAGAGTTGCCCGCGTAGAGGACAAGCAGCGAACGAAAGTAATCCGTCAGGGCCGAGATTACGGCAATCGCGCCGAACCCAACTGCCAGAGCCATGACGATGTTCATGTCTCCCTGGCGGATGCCCTGGTCCACGGTAAACTGCATCTGCAATGGCATCGCCAGGGCAAAGACCTGTAGCAGAGCGGTCATGGTGAAGACCGCGCCCAGTGGCCCGGTCAGGCCCCGGAAGGCGGTCAGGAATGAGGACAGCTTGACGGAGTCGACTGATTTTTTCTTCGTGAATGCCGGCGTAGGTGCCAGTTCCAGAGCAACGCCCGTGAAGCGGCTGCTGACTTCGTCAAAGCTGAGGCGGCGCACGCCCAGAGCGGGATCGACAATGCTCAACCCACTCCGGTTGACGGACTTCAGGACGACGAAGTGATCAAATTCCCAATGCAGGATAGCGGGCGCCCGTAACTGCTTTAGCTCTTGAAGCTCGACACGCACAGCGCGGCAGTTCAGGCTCAATTGTTCGCCGCAGTCGTGGAGTTTACGTAGTGTCGCGCCACGCGTGGACATTCGAAACCGCGTTCGCAGTTCCCTAAGCGTGACATGGTGACCATAGAATCCGGCAACCATTGCGAGAGACGCCAGACCGCACTCAGAGCGGTCCGATTGCAGTATGACGGGCAAGCGCATGGTCTTGAAACAATCGACGATTCTGAATCAAAGGCGCCGGGCAGCACCCTGTAGCGGCTCCATGACCCAGTCGAGCAGCGTGCCGTAGTCGCGCACCATATCCGCAGAGACTGTCATTCCTGGCCGTAGCGCCTGCGTCTGTACCGGCGAAAGCGTGAAGCCGTTGGGAAACTCAACATCAACCCTGTAGTGGGCACCGACCTGGGTCCGTGCGACGGGTTCTTCACCCTGAGTCAGCGCCGTAGCGGAGACTGAACTCACACGAGCGGACTGGGCGCCGTGGCGTTCGTAAGGAAAAGCGTCGAGGAACACGCGTACTTCCTGGCCGGATTCGACAAAGCCCATTGCTGCCGAAGGCACGAACAGCCGGCCCTGCAGTACGCTGCCCGGAGGGACAATATCCAGCAGCGCCTGGCCCGGCTGAACGCCATCGCCGGCGTCAACTCGCACTGACACGACCGTACCGTCCCTGGGCGCCAACACGCGGTGGGCGCCCTCGCCGCGAATTCGCGACTCCTCCATGGCCAATGCATGAGCCTGCTCGCGGATTGTCGCCGTATTGAGATCTCGGTTGATCTCAAGCTGCGCGAAGCGCCCAGCGTTAGCGGCGACGGAGGCGCGGAGCCGATCCGCTGTTCGGCGTCGCTCGGAAAGCACCAACTGCCGCGACTGTATTTCTTCTTCGAGGTGCACTGTATCTGCTGGTGCCAAGGCACCGGAGTCAGCCAGACGCAGTCCATCCAGGTATCGTTGCCGCGCGGTTGCTGCGCGAACCTCCGCCAATTCTATCTCTTGTTCCAGTCGCTGAAGTTCGCGGCGGTCCGCCTCGTCCGCGATCTGCAGCAGGGCGGTTTCGTGCTCATATTCGCGAGTGATCAGGCGAATTCGCTCATCCAGCGCCGCATGGCGTCCTTGGATTTCTTCGAGCATCCGGTCCTGGACCGTGAGTGCCTGCTGCACACCATCACCTGGAGAAATTTCAAGAAGCACATCGCCGGTGCGTACGCTATCTCCCGGGTTCGCTAACCGGCGGCGAATGACGCCAAAGGACTTGGCCGACACGCGCGACCAACCACCGGTAGGGGTCAAGTAACCTCTTACCTGCTCCTTGCGGGCAAACTCGAACGTGGCGGCAAACGCAAAGAATGCAGCGGCAAAAATCAACGCGAGCGTCGCCAACAACCACGCGGAAACCGGTTTGGACAACAGGGGCGGCTGCCACGCCGAACCGCGAAAGCGATCCAGCGCTTCGTCGCGGAACAAAGGTAGATTGCCACTGGCAACGGTTTGATTGGTCACGGTGTATCGGCGCTTGCGAGGAGTCGGACGGCGGGGCGCAGTGAAAACTACGCCTCGCCGTCCTGTGGGTTTAGCGGATTCGTTCCGCTACTACTTCAGGTCCGGGGCGAATCACCCTACGAATTGTCGCCAACACGTTGTAACGACAAGAGGTACGTCATCCAGAAAACATCCTCCTTGTCCGGTTTGACAATCGGCTCTGGCGCAGGTACAGGCACTGGGTCCACGCCGCCTGCGGCAACGCTCATTTCCGTTTCGTTCAAAATTCTCATTGAATTCCTCCTTCTTTAAATTGCTGGTATTGGGCGCCGGTCCCGAAATCCTTCAGGGCGAAATCGTGGCTGCCGACTCTTGCTTTTGTAACCGCGACACCGCTCGAAGATATCTAGGATGGGGCGCCGAATTCCAGGACTGTTGACGTCTGCAGCCGGACTAGGTCAGTGCGGCGATGCAGGAGTCAGCACCGATAATAGCGCCGATCATGCCGGCGGCAGCTAGGGGTTTCATAAGCACCCCCCCTAGTGCCAACCCAAGAGCAGCACCCGATGCGCCTGCAATTACTGTGTCAACTGCGCACTGGCCCAAGTTTTGTAGACGCGTTTTCTCTCCGCCCGATACAGTATCCATTTCCATTACAGTCAGTGTTCTCATGTAGTTCTCCTAGTTAATCGATTTCAACATGCGGTCCCAATTGACCGCTCCGTGTAGTTCGCATTGCATGCAATGACAAACTGGCGACTAACGTAACAACCGGACACCGGACTTGCGCCTTCAGAAACTGGGCAATTGTGTGAGTTTGACCTTGGCGTCTTGATCACGAATCTGGATTGAACATATGGATGTCCATAATGATCATTGGCGACGCGAGCCTTTTGACAGGATCGCGATGGCGCGGAAGCCCGCCACGCAGCCACGTTTTCTTTCCTGCCCTTCCTGATCCCGTAATGGGAGCCTCATGCACCTGGAAGCGAATTTCTCGCACAGCATCTTCGCCTCGGTGGAAGCGGACAACTGGCGTGGCTCGACGGAGGAGGCGCCGGCGGCTACACCGCCCCCATCATGTTCCTGCTGATCGCAGGTTCCATGTACGCAAAGCTGCTGGCGGTCAGCGGCGGTACCAGCCTGATTCAGGATTTGGTAACAGGCGCCGGGCTGACACCGGTGGGACTCATCGTCCTGATGACCGTGATCTGGCTGCTGCTGGGCGACTTGATCGATTCCATCTCCGATATTCTCCTGACCGTGCCGGTATTCGTGCCGCTGGCGGCAGCGGCCGGGTTCGATCCAATCGCCTTTGCGATCTACGGCATCATCGTTATCGAGGCTGGCCTGCTGACGCCGCCCATGGGGCTGTTGATTTTCACCTTGAAGTCGTCGGTCATGGATCCGGATGTTTCGCTTGGTGACATCTTGATAGGCTCCGTGCCGTTCTGAATCCTGATGTTGGGGGTACCGGTGTTGATCCTTCTCTCCCCGGAGCTGGCTACGTGGTTGCCCGGTTTGATGTTCTGATCGGGGCAGGCTGCGCGACGGCGTCGCGATTGTGTATTCGCAAGGTGATTGAAAAGTACGAGAGAACCGAGGAGAGGCTGCGATTCGGGGAGTTGCAGCGGATGCAGGCCGAGTCCCGGGCGTGGAATGCGTTGATTCTCGCGGGACTTCTTCAATTGCTGTGCGTCGCGGCTGGCTTGGTCATGATCCTTTTCCGTTACGAGGCGGGCATAGGAATTCTTTTTGTGATCATTTTCGCGCCGCTCGGTATGCACACTGCGTACATGATCGCTTTGAAGCGCGCGGGACAGGGTGGGTCCGCTCGCGACTGAGCCGCGCCAGGTGCCCCGTCCGGCTCAAGAACACGTTCTCACGGAACCGCGCGTCGTCGGACGCGTTTGCGATCAGAAGCGCACGCATCGGTCCGTGCATTCCACCACCCGAGGATCATGAGTCACGGCGATCACCGTGTTGCCGAGGACGCCGAGATTGGCGAGCACCTGCCGCTGCAGGGCGTCGTTGAGATACGCGGTGCCTTCGTCCAGCAACAGGAAGTGATCGAAATTCCAGTGCAGGATGGCGGGTGCCCGCAACTGCTTCAGCTTTTCAAGTTCGACTCGCACGGCGCGGCAGTTCAGGCCCAATTGTTCACGGCAGTCATGAAGTTTGGTCAGCGTCGCTCCACGCATGGACCCGCGAAACGGGGCCTCGACAGCAGGGGCGGTTGCCAAGCCGTCGCGCGAAAACGCTCCAGGGCTTCGTCGCGGAACAACGGCAGATTACCACTGGCAGCAGGCTGTCTCGACATGGCGAATGGGTGTTTCCGGGGAGTCGGACGGCGGGCGCGGAACGAGCCGCGCCTTCGCCGTCCTGTCCGTCTGGTGAAATCGCTCCTTGGCGACTCCGGAATCAATGTCAGTTACGATTCCGGAATTCTTCGTCCATTTGCCGCTCCTGCCACCACAAGCGAATATCCCACATTTCCTGAGTGGTTTGAGGCGGGTCACAAGGTGGGCCGGGCGGAATGATGGGAATCGGCGCGACGCCGCCGGCGACAACGCGCATTTCTGTTTCGTTCAAAGTTCTCATTTAAGGTCTCCTTGTCAATTTAACATTTGTGTAAATGCGCAGTCTCAATTGACCGCTCCGTGCAGTTCGCATTGCATGCAATGACAAACTGGCGACTAACGTAACAACCGGACACCGGACTTTCGCCGTCTGAAACTGGGCAATTGTGCGAGTTTGAACTTCGAGTGTCGGTCGCAAATCTGGACTTAACATATGGATGTCCACGACGGACATGTGTGACGCAAGCCGTTGGTCGGATCGCAGGAGCACCGAAAACCGCGACGCAGCCGCCATTTCTTTACTGTCTTGCTCGATCTCGTACAATGGCGCGGCGCGTCCGGATATACGCGCCTGACTTGAGATACGACCGCCGGAATCTGGAGGCACCCCATGAAACAAATTAACGTCGGCATCATCGGCACCGGTTGGTGCGGAGGCATCCGTGCCGATACCTGTGCGGCCAGCGCACTGGTAGACGAACTGCACATCGCCGAGATCGACGACGCGCGCCTGGCGGAGGTCGCCGCGAAGACCGGTGCCACCTCGGCGACAACCGATCACAGAGACGTCATCGCCAACGACTCGATCGACACCATCATCATTTCGGCAACGCCCGAGACCACTCACTACCCGATGGCCCGCGACGCGCTCCTCGCCGGCAAGCACGTCTTCCTGGAGAAGCCGCTGGCGCTGACCCTGGACGAGGCCGACGAACTCATCCGCATCCAGAAGTCCCGTGGCCTCAAGTTCGCCATCGGCTACTCCCAGCGCTTCAACCACAAGTTCGCCTACGCCAAGAAACACCTGGGGGAGGGGGCCATCGGCGATCCGGTCTGTGCGCTGGTGAGCCGGCATCTCACCCGGAGCCTCGGCGACAAGATCAGCGGGCGCATCAAGCTGTCCCCGGCCGCCATGGAGGCCACCCACGACATCGACTTTCTGCTCTGGCTCATGGAGCCTGCGCGCCCGGTGCGCGTCTACTCCCAGTCCGCCTATGGGGCCATGAAGGACATCACGGGGTCGGAGGACGCCCAGTGGATCATGGTGACGATGGACAACGGCGTCATCCTCAGCATCGGCGCCGGCTGGACCATGCCGCCGGGGTACCCCAACTACTCGGGCACGTGGATCGAGATCACCGGCACCGACGGGATGATGGTGATCGACGACACCCACCGGGACGTGATCGTCAACACGATGCAGAAGGGCATCCAGTTGCCCATGTCGCCCATGCCGGGGGAACGCGTCGACCATGTCTTTGCCGGCCCCATGCACAACGAAACCGTTCACTGGATCGAGGCCGTGGCCTTCGACCGGCCCGAAATGTGCTCGGCTGAAGCTGCACGAAGGGTGATGGATGTGTACATCGCCGCGGATCTCTCGGTGGAGCGTCAGCAGGCCGTGGAGCTGCCTTTGAGCTCAGCCGCACTGGCATCAGCCGCCGCGTGATCCGCCGCCTCCTGGGCGCGGCCCCGGCGCTTGCGCGTCAGGCGGACGCGCGTTTCACCGCTGTGGTGCTGGTGCTTTCCCTGCTGGCGCTGCTCTTCAGCGGCCGGCTCATCGTCGATGCACCGATTCCGCTGGACCGGGATCTTCTGGCGATGAGTCCGCGGGTGTTTCCCTACCTGATTCTGCTGAGCACGGTGTCGGTGTCGGCGATCTTTCTGGGGATACGCACTCGGGAGACCGACCCTGGCAGGGCTGCCGCCGAGAACGCCAGCGCCGTCGACTCCCGCACCGCCATGCTGCGACAGCTTGCCTTTCTGGTCATCTCCGTGGGCTGTGCGCTGGTGCTCAACACGCTGGGATTCCTCATCACCATGTTTATCCTGATGGTGAGCACGTCGATCCTCGTGGGTAATCGCAATCCCTTGCAGATCCTCGGCATCAGTATCGTGATCCCATTGGCCTTTTACATCGCGGTAACACATGTGATGCGCACGGCGCTGCCCGAAATCGACCTGGTGCAGCGGGCGCTGTCGCCGTTGCTGCGGTTGCTGCCCGCCTTCTAGCGTCGGGGCCGCGTCAAGGCCATGCCAACCGACGAGCGAGATAGCTGAATGATCGAAACGCTGCTCGCCGGACTGGATGCTGCACTGCGGATCGACACCTTCGTATGGATCGCCGGCGGGCTGCTGCTGGGCATGCTGATGGGCTCGCTGCCCGGCTTTACCACCTCCATGGGCATGTCCGTGCTGGTGCCAATCTCCTTCCTGGTGGGTGACCCTCTGATCGGTATTCCCTTCCTGATCGGTGTCTACAAGGGCGGCATCTACGGCGGCAGCGTGCCGGCCATCCTGATCTCGATGCCGGGGACGGGGGCCTCCATCGCCACGGTCTTCGACGGCCACGGGCTGACCAAGAAAGGACAGCCGCGCAAGGCACTGGAGATGGGGCTGTTCGCGTCCGCCATCTCGGATACCTTCAGCGATATCTTCACGCTGGTGATGATCATCCCCGTGGCGGCCATCGTGCTCGGCTTCGGCCCGCCGGAGATCGCCGCGGTGATGTTTCTCAGCCTGGTCGTCATCGCCGTGACGTCCACGGGACCGGTGCTGAAGGGCCTGCTCATGCTCTGCCTCGGCGTCTGGTTCGGCTTTATCGGAGCGGACCCGTTCTCCGGAATGCCCCGGTACACGTTCGGCACACAGGAACTCTACGACGGATTCCACCTGATCCCGATGCTGATCGGGTTGTTCGCGCTGCCGGAGATCTTTGCGGCGGTCAAGGAGGGCGATTTGGCGGGCGCCCGCGCGGTGCGGTTTGTGGGCGAGCGGCTGCGCCTGGCGGAACTCAAGCGCAGCCTGCGCACGATTTTCCGCTCCACCGCCATCGGCACCGGCATTGGCCTGGTGCCGGGGCTGGGCCAGCCCATCGCCGCCATGATGGGCTACATCGCGGCCAAGAACTCATCGAAGCACCCGGAGCGCTACGGCAAGGGCGAACTCGATGGCGTGGCTGCGGCCGAGGCCGCCAACAATGCCGTCAACGGCCCGACCATGGTGCCGCTGCTGACGCTCGGCATCCCCGGGGACGCGGTGACGGCGCTGCTCCTGGGCGCCTTCATGATGCAGGGCCTGCGGCCCGGCCCGACACTGCTCGAGACCAACGGCGAAATCGTCTTCGCGATCCTGATCGCCATGGTCTTCGCCAATCTCCTGTTCCTGATCATCGGTTACATGACCATCCCGCTCTTCGCCCGCGTGGTGACCATCAAGCGCTCGCTGCTGATCCCGATCACCATCATGCTGGCCTTCGCCGGCACCTACCTGGCCCGCGGCAATCCCTTCGACATCGTCACCCTGATCGGCTTCGGGTTGGTGGGGATTGCGGCGCGCGAGGCGAAGTTTGATGTCGCGCCCATGGTCATGGGTTTCATCCTGGGGCGGGAGCTTGAGTACAGTTTCGGCCAGACCCTGGCGCTGGCCGGCTCGGACTGGCTGCGGTTCGCGTTCACCGAGCGGCTCGGCATGACCGCGCTGGTGCTGGCGACGCCGGTGGTGGGGACCCTGCTCGGGGTACGAATGAAGCGTTTCAGGGAGAGGGCGTTGGCGAGGGAGGCGGCCTCAACGGTTGATCAATGAACTCAAGCAGGGCTTCAATCGGAAATTAACCTTCGATACCGCATGGGGCCGACCAGTGCGTCGAAGTCGTTGTCCAAACTAACGGCATCGGGTCCCATTGGGAACTACTCAAACGCGGGTACAAGGACACCTTCCATGTGACGAACTCATGGTATATAAGAAAAACCTATATATGCTATAAGTTATACTGCAAAAAATTCTAGATGCATGCGGGCTCCGGCATAGTGTCAGCTAACTCGGGCGTCCGTTCCGTGCACAAGGGGCGGTTGAAGCGTGGGAACCAGACCACCAGTTTTCCGAAGAAGTCCGCCATGGTACCTTCGCCTCAAATGGTTCGCGTTGGGCGTTTTGTGTGCAACGGTGCTTGTCATTGCCGCATCCGGAGCGATTTTTATCCTGTACGTTTCCAGTTAGGTATATGGTTCCCATATATTGGGTGTGTCGCGACTGGGGAGACTGGATTGGCATACTGATTTGTGATGCGTACAGGGCTCAAAAAAACTAGCCATCTCTCCCTGCTGCTTCTGGCCGGGCTGTACGGCCTTGCATGTCACGCCCAATACCCCGAGAAACCCATCACCCTGGTCACACCGTTTGCGGCGGGCGGTTCCAGTGACCTCAACGCAAGGGTCTTCACACGTTTCCTGTCCGAATATCTCGGCCAGCCGGTGCTGATCAAGCTGGTGCCCGGGCAGGCTGGGCAGAAGGGCACGCTGGAGGCCGTACAGGCGCCGGCGGATGGTTATACGCTGCTGTTCACGGACAACTACCGGGACCAGCTTCACCGCCATACGTTCCGCAATGACGCCTACGATACCAACCGCGACCTGGTGCCGGTGGCGCGGGCCAACTACGGGCAGATTGCGATCATCGTGCGTTCGGACAGCCCCTACGAGACCTGGAAGCAACTGGAAGCCGACGCCCGGGCACGTCCTGGCGAAATCACCTATTCGCACAGTGGCCTGTGGGTCGCGCTGTTTGTTCCGGCACTGCAGATCATGAGGAATCTGGATCTGAGTTTTCGGTTCGTGCCGTTCCGCGGCGGCGGTCCGGCCAAGGCGGCGCTCATGGCGGGCGATGTGGATGTCTCCATGGCCTTTCCGGCCACGGTGGCGGCGGATGTGGAGTCCGGACGGATCCGCCTGCTGGCCACTGCGGGGGCCGAGCGAATGGTGCCGGACGTGCCGACTTTCGTGGAGATTGGGCTACCGCCCACGACGGGATTCATTCATCGGGTCATCATGGCCCCGGTCGGCACGCCCGAGGACCGGCTGGCGATCCTGCGCGAGGCGTTTGCCCGCATGCAGGATGAACCGGTCTACCTGCAGATGATGGCGCAGCTCGGCGAAAACACTGAATACCTGGATGGCGACGACTACGAAGCAGTACGTCAGCAGCAGGCACGGGACTACCGCGAGCTCGTACAGTCCCTGCTGGCGCCTTGATGTGGGCGTTGATTGATCTGGCCGTCGAGACGCGCAGCCGACTCAGGCCAGCGCCTGCTCCAGGTCCGCGATGAGTTCATCCACCCGTTCGATGCCGACGGAAATGCGCAGCAGGTTGGCCGGAACGATGCTGTTCGGACCCTCCACCGTGGCGCGGTGCTCGATCAGGCTCTCGACGCCGCCGAGCGAGGTCGCGGGCACGAAGAGCCGCGTGCGGGTCGCCACTCTTTTTGCGTCTTCGGCATTGCCGGCAATGAGCAGCGAGAGCATGGCGCCGAAGCCGCCCTCCATCTGCCTTGCCGCTGTCTCGTGCCCGGAATGGGATTCGAGCCCGGGGTAGAGCACGGCCTCAAGCCTCGGGTGGTGCTCGAAGTGCCGCGCGATCGCCATCGCGTTTGCCGCCTGGCGCTCGTAGCGCACGTGAAGGGTGCGCATGCCGCGCAACAGCAGCCAGCTCTCGAAAGGACCGAGCACGCCGCCCATCAGCGTGCGGGCGTGCCTGATCTCTTCCCAGCGGGCATCGACGGCCCGCGTCGCAAGCACACCCGCCGTCACATCGCTGTGTCCCGCAAGATACTTGGTGCCGGAATGAAAGACGATGTCGGCACCGAGGTCGAGCGCCCGCAGTGTCACCGCCGGCGTCACTGTGGCATCGACTGCGAGGACCGCGCCCGCCGCGTGCGCCGCTTTCGACGCGGCCCGCACATCGATCACGTCCCAGGTGGGATTCACCGAGGGCTCGATCCAGACGACGGCGGTTTCGTTCGCCTGCACCGCGCGCTCCAGGGCGGCCCGTTCGGTGGCATCGAAAAAGGTGACTTCAAGCCCACGTCGCTCGGCAAGCCGACGCAGCCAGTCGGCGGCGCCGTGGTACATCACCCGCGGTGCAACGACGCGCTCGCCAGTACGCACTGTTTCGAAGAACGTCGACACGCCGGCGAGCCCCGAACCGAACACCAGCGCATCCTCGGCCCCTTCGAGCATTGCCAGCACCTCCTCGACCCGTCTCCCGGTCGGGTTGGCATCGCGGCTGTACTCGAACCCCTGCAACTCGTAGCGCCCGTCGCGCGCGTAGGTCGTAGAAGGATGGATCGGCGGCACGACTGCCCCGGTCTGCGGGTCAATAAAGTGGCCCGCCTGAGTGAGCAATGTTTCCAGGGAATTATCTGTCTTGGACATCGTCCGATCCTTTGGCCTGATCCGGACGCCGGGCTTGCGTGGAACAATTCCGTTCCTTGCGCGTTGGCGCGGCGGACTCCGGCACGAATACTGCTAGGGCAAATCCCCGAAAATAGGCTCGCCGTCCGACCGAATCCGCTCCAGTTGCGGTTCTTCTCCCACGTTCCACGCGCCGACCCTGAATTGAACGGCGTATTTCAAGGGAGGGCCCTGGGACCCGAAGTGTTCCGTGCGGGTCACCGGGTCAACGGCGACGAATTCCACGGTGGCTTCGTCGCCATCGAAGCGGGCGATGCCATAGCCGTGCACGTGCGTATCGATATAGTCGATGTGCGGGTTGGGGGACAAGTGCGCCGTCGCCGCCGCCTCGGCCGGATCATTGGTTTCGGCCATCGACAGCCCCGACAGCACTCCGTGACGCATGGTGACGTTCAGGTTCGGCACAAGCCGCTCGGTGCCGTCCGCCTCGGTGACCGTGTAGGATTGCAGTACCGCGAAATCCTCCCCAAGACCGCGGATTGGAAAGGTCGGGAGTTCCAACCGGGTGCGCATGGAGATTGATGCCACCGTGAAGTCGGGCATGACATAGCTGACCGGTTCGGCGAGATAGTCGCGCGCCACCAGGCTTGCCGCATGGAGGTGGCGGTCGCCGCTCAACGACAACACGTTGGTGATGTCGTTGTCTTCAACAAAGGACATCAACTCGTTTCGTTCGTTCGGATAACCGTTCCAGGTATCGGCGGTCCACGCCACGGCATCCCGACGCTGCTCATCGACTCGGGAAACATCGATCGCGCATCGCATGGCGGGCAAGGAATTCGCCCATACCTTCCACACCGCATCCGATTGGCCAAGGCAGCGCTTGAACCAGGCCTTCTGTCTGGCTCCCATGGTAGTCACCGGTGGCGCGTCGCGTCGCGGGTTGGGTGTCTCCACGCCGTTGACCTGGATCGTCTCCGGCGGATTGCCGCCGGCCCAGGTCCTGCCGGCCGCCAAAATCGCTATCGTGTCGTCGTCGAGCCCCTGATTCGGGACTCGGGGCGGCTCCGCCAATCCGGCAAGGGATTCCATTGATTGGGAGAACGACGCGGACGGACTCCTGTAGGACCGCAGATCCGTCAACAGCAATTCGACGTTTCTGCCGAAACGCACCGAGCGGTAGATCCTGATCGCATCCACCGCCTTCCGGCTATTGGGCTCCAGCGACAGAAACGTGTCGTCAAAAGGGACAATCGGGGCATCTTCGACCTCGGCAAAGGCGAAGTCCCTCGCTTCGTTTTCCACTTCCCTCACCGAACCGCTGTCGCTCAGCAGCGCGGGGACGTATTCGGACCACGCCCTGCAGGCTTCCATCCGGCGTCGGGGCATCGATCGACCGTTGACGTACGACTGCCAGTAGTCGTCGGCGAACTCATGATCATCCCAGGTGCAGAGGAACGGATAGCGTGCCCTGGCTGCCTGAAGATCGGGGTCGGTCAAGTACGTCTTGTACAACAGGCGGTAGTCGTCCAGGGTCGATGCAACGAGGTTGTTCCGGGTGCCGAGGATGCCGCCGGAAGGAAACTCCGCCAGCACACGCTCGCTGCCGTCCTTGTAGTACCGTGCTTCGGCGGATGCGGGAAACGCTTCTTCGTAGATGTAATCGCCGAGGTGAAGGACGAAATCGATGCGTCGCTCGGCGTCGTCGTTCATCAGGCGGCGATAGGGGCCAAAGAAGCCGGTCTGATATGACTGGCAGGAGACAAAGGCGATTGTTGCCGCACGGTCTGCATCGGGCGACGGCGCCGTCAACGTCCTCCCGGTCCGGCTCGCTGAGCCGTCCCCGGTGATGAAGCGATAGTAGTAGGTGGTATCCGGCTGCAGGTCTTCGACCAGCACGCGCACGGTGTAGTCGCTGTCCGACACGGCCGTGATCGGCTGCTCGATCACGAGGTCATCGAACGTCGCCGTTCGTGCCAGTTGCACGATCAGATCCAATGATTCGTCTGCCTCGTCCCCGGGTACCGCACGGGTCCACAACAGGACCGCGTCCGGTTGCGGATCGGCGGACGCGACGCCCTGCGGAAATACGCCGGGATTTTCTGCGATCTCGCCTTGTGCCGCCGTCTGAGCGGAAACGACCCGGCTCAGCGCGCCAAAGGCGTACGTGCCGGCCAGCACGCTTGAGTGGCGGAGAAATTCACGTCTTTTCATTGGCGTACCCGGTTGATGAATCGACTAATGCCTGGGCGATCCGTATGCCAGCGGATCGTGCCGATCGGTGCACGAATAGCTGGCAGAGTCGTTGACATCGCCGACTCCGTCGTACCGCGTAAACATCGGATACACGCAAGCTACCATGGACCGCCCGGTCTCCAGGGTCTTCGGGTCGATATCGTGCACCGGAATCGCGGACGGCGGTGCCTCACCATCCTCGACCCACGCCTCGAGCAACCCGAGCATGTCGGTTTGCGCGACCCCACCGCCGTTGTGTGTGCCGCCCGGACCGACGTACAGGCGGATGACATCGTCCGCAGCGGCTGCTCCCATTTCGGCGACTACGCTGCGAAAGTACTCGGCCACCATCGTCGTGCTCACCGCGTTGTCTGCGGACTGCTGCATGATCAGCAGCTTGCCGCCGCGGCCGCGCAGAGCGCTCAGATCGGGATTCGTCGCGTCAAACATGCCCGAAAGATGCTGAATCCGATCCGTGTACGCCGGTGGGTAGAACCGATGTGGCTCGAACGTTTCGTCCTGAACGATGGCGTGGCGCACCCAAACGGCGGCGAAATTCAGAATGGCGCCGACGCCGGGGTGGAAGCCGCGTCCCGGTGGGAGAGGATAGGGAGGCGGGCTGGACCCGACCATGTAGAACGCCCACTGGTTCTCGGGTCCGTCCTCGTCGCCGGTCACGCCATAACCCGGGAACCGGTTCACGCCGTTGGCCATTGGAACGTTGGTCGACCAGGGCTGGCGGATGGCATCGAGGGCCGCAATCTGCGCGTCCGAAAGACACGCCTGCCCTTCGGCACCGTCCCGGCAGCGAAGCGATTGAGCGTCCATGCGGCATTCCATGTATTGCCCGACGATGCCGTCCTGAAGACCGTCGTCCGCGTCGCACATTACGCGCGTCCTGTCGGCGATCAGCGCGATGTCATCGGCGTCCAGCCAGCCGTCGATCAGCCTGCTGCGGATGTGGTTGTCCGCGATATGGGTGTAATTCCAGCTCAGCACCGGCGTGACCGCGATAACGCCGTCGTAGGCGTCGGGAAAGCGTTGGGCCATCATGAGGGCCTCGCGCCCACCTGCGGACTCGCCGCTGAAATAGACCTTCTCGGGCGTGCCGCCGTAGGCGTGCTCGATCAACCGGACCGCTGTGTCGCGCACCTTGACGAAGGATTCGTACGCCCAGTTGCGCATGGCCTCCTCGTTGTACATGAATTCGATCGCACCGCCCTGGTGCCCCTCGTCGCCGCCAAAGGTGACGTACCCATCCGTCAGCGGATAGGTATCCGTATAGGGTTGAGGGTCGAACCGGCCCGATGCCTTTCTGCCCGGCGCCGTGTTCCTGTTGCCGCCCAGGCCACCGCCGCCCGATTGAAGCGCCTTGCCGTTCCAGTCGGCGGGAAGGTTCACATTGAAGAGGATGGGAGGCGCCTCGGGATCAACGGGGGCGATCTCGCCCTGCACGATGCAGTGAGCGGGCAGTTCGAGCACGATGTCGCCGTTCTCGGCGGTCGTGCGGGCCGCGGCGGCAACATAGTCGGCCGTTGTCACGCGTATGCCACCCGTTGGAAGCCGCACGGCGTCTGTGGGCACCTCCGTGGCTGCCAACGCTTCGCAGGCTCCAGGCCCGTCGATCTGAGCGTGGGCCGCGCTGGCGAAGGCAACCGGTCCGATGATCCATCCAGAAACTCGCGCGATTCTCACTTTTCCTACCCTCCAGCCATCAACATGCGTCGACGATTCATGCCGTTCTCCAAATGTGGTCAAGCCAACCGCACAATGGAAACACGCAACCCGGCTAATATCCAGATCAATCCGGCCTGAACCCGCTCAGCCACTCGTAGTCTGTCTGCGCGCTGGCGCATAGCGCCTGATACTTGTCCGGCACTTCCGGAACTGTTCGGTGGTAACGCTTGAAGCCCGTGGACTTTTCGACGTTTCCATACCAGTGACGCGCCCAGACTCCGTCGGACTCCCGGCGGCCGGGCGGCCAGGAAAGCATGGCTTCGGGCAGGTAGTCGACGCCGAGTGATTCGCACAGGGAGGCCAACGTGGCGCCTGGATCGCGCAGCACGTCGGCGGCGTCAATCACGCAGGGCGGTTTACCGGTTACTGCGGAGATCTCTCGGAACAACTCGGCTTGCCTGGCAATACCGATATCGTGCTCGTCCACCGACGGCATTTTCTTCAGGTAGGAGGCGACGACCTCGGCAGGATCGCGAATGAGGAAGCAATGCAGCATCGCGGCGCACCAGCCCATGTCCATGCCCGGCGGCATGTGCTTGGTCATGTGCTTCTGATAGAGGATCGGGGTGGCTGCGGTCTGCTCCGTGAGTTCACGGATCACCTCCTCGCGGTCGGTGCTCTGGGAGGCAATCACCGCCTCCCGGCCGGGATGCGGCAGTCCCGTCTCATGCAGGTAGCAGGCGTAGAACGGCTCGTCGACCACCGTGCAATCGGGCCTGTTTTCCCAGCTTCGCATCATCGCAGTGGAGATGTTGCGCGGCCCGGACCACATGGCGATGCGAATCGTCATTGCCTGCCGTGGCCACACTCGCTGTCGATGAGTTGCCTGTAGCGCGCCTGAAGTTGCCGTGTCACCGGCCCCGCTTTGGCGCCGCCAATGGCTTGGCCGTCGCCAACGACCCGGTCGTCGTTGCCAATCCGGCCGTCTCCAATGATGCGGCCATCGATCTCCGAAACCGGGGTCAGGCCCGCGAAGGTCCCGGTGACGAAGGCTTCGCCCGCGCCGTAGGCCTGCATCACGGAGAAATTCCTTTCGTACACCGGGATATCGTTCGCCTTGCAGAGATTGATGACGTTGCGCCGGGTGATGCCGTCCAGGCAGTAGTCGCCGCTGGAGGTCCAGACCTCGCCGTCCCGCACGATGAAGAAATGTGTGGAATTGCACGTCGCCACGTGGCCATGGGGGTCCAGCATCAGGGCTTCATCGTACCCGGCCTTGTTGGCCTGGATGCACCCGAAGATGCAGTTCAGTTTTGAGTGGCTGTTGATCCGCGGGTCCTGAACGTCGGCGTAACCCCGGCGCACATACACCGTGTAGAGCCGCACGCCGCGATCGTACATCCCGGGGTCGGGCAGCTTGTACTCGGGGATGATGACGATGGTCGGCGCACCGACGGTCATGGCCGGGTCCTGGTAGGGCGTCGACTTGATGCCCCGGCTGACCATGAGGCGAATGTGGACGTCGGATTCCATGCCGTTGGCATCCACGGTGTCGTAGAGGCGCTGCTTGAGATCGGCCTGGGACAAACCGGGGTCGAGATCCAGGGCCTTGGCGCCCTCCCAGAGGCGAGCGATGTGACGGTCGAGGAAGGGAATCACGCCCTGGTGCAACCGCAGGCCTTCCCAGATGCCGTCGCCGAGGATGAAGCCGCTGTCGAATACGGAAACCACGGCCTTGTCCCGCGGGTACAGCTCGCCGTTGATGTTGATTCTTATGCGTTGGTTGCGTTCATCCGCCTGAACGGTATGCGTGCCGGTGGTCATGGGACTCCGCCTGTTCTGACCGAATCAATATACCGGTCGACCGCGCCATCCAGTATGTCCAGCGGCACGCCGCCGTTGATGAGAACGGCGTCGTGGAAGTCCCTGATGTCGAAGTCTTCACCCAGCGCTTCGGCGGCCCGCGCCCTGAGTTCCAGAAACTTCAGTTCCCCCATCTTGTACGCCAGCGCCTGACCGGGCCAGGAGATGTAGCGATCGATCTCCGTGCGCACGTTCTGCAGCGACAACGCCGTATTGTCCGCCAGGTACTGCAGCGCCTCGTCCCGTGTCCAGTCCTTGTAGTGCATGCCGGTATCCACAACCAACCGCACGGCGCGCCACATTTCGTAGCTCAGGCGCCCGAAGTGATCGTAGGGTGTTTCGTAGATGTCCATTTCGACGGCGAGCTTCTCGCTGTACAGCCCCCACCCCTCGCCGAAGGCATGCGGGTAGAAGGTCTTGCGGAACTCCGGAAGTTGGCCCTGCTCCTGTGCCAATGAGATCTGATGGTGGTGCCCCGGCACGCCTTCATGAACCGTCAGTGCCGGCAGCGCGTAGAGCGGTCGCTTGTCGAGGGCATAGGTATTGACAAGGTAGTAACCGCCGCGCTGTCCACCTACGGGTGCGCCCCAGTAACGGCCTGTGGTGTAGTTGGGCGCGAGATCGTCCGGCACGGCCATCACGCCATAGGACATTCGTGGCAGGGTCCTGAAAAACGCCGGCATCTGCCCGTCCACCTTCTTCGCGATCCATGACGCCTCCTTGAGCAATTGCACGGGGTCGTCCACGTAGAATTGCGGATCTGTCCGCAGAAATTCGATGAACTCGGCAAACGTGCCGTCGAATTCCGCCTGCTCGATGATGTCGTCCATTTCTGCCCGGATCCTGGCAACCTCCCGCAGCCCGAGATCGTGGATATCGTCGGGGGTCGCGTCATCGAGGGAGGTGAAGAAGCGGGTCAGGTCTTCGTAATATGCCCGCCCATTTTCCAGCGCGGATGCTCCGAGCGACTCGCGGGCTCCGGGGATGTACTCGTCGGTGAAGAATCGCAGGTACTCCCGGTAGGCGGGCACGACGGTTTCGGCGATGGCAGCGATGGCCTGTGCCCGCAGCCGGTCCGCGTCTTCGCCGCTGATGAATTCGGGGATGCCGAGAAACGGAGTGAAGAATATGCTGTCTTCAGGGTCTTCGACGATAGCGCCGGAAATCGACGGCACGATTCCGTCGAGAATCACTCTGGGCTGAGTGAACCCATCCGCGAGGCCCGCGCGCATGTTGTCGATGTTCTGGGTGAAGAAGCGTCCAACCGCGCTAAGTCGTGACAGATACAGCTCGTAGTCTTCCGTTGTCCTGAACGGCATCGACTCGTACATGCGCTGAACCCGGATGTGAAACCCGGAATCGCTCGTTAAAGGCATACGGTACGTGCGGTACTGCGCAAGGTTTGCCCGATGGCCGACCACGAATTCAAACAGGTCGTAGTTTGTCTGGTCGTCCGGAGACAGCGCGGCCCGGTCGATCTCTTCAAGTCGCTCGAGGAATTGCAGGTCTTCTTCCCGCGCGCGCTGCAGCGCAGAAGCTGTCATGTCGGGCAGGCGGTCGTTGTAGTCGGTCACCCCGCGACTGCTCGCGAACAGCGGATCCCGCTCCAGGCGGTTATTCCATTCATCCGCGAACAACTGGTGGAGTTCGGTTGCCGCCTGCTGCCCGATCGCAACTTGGGTGCTGCCCAATGCCAGAATCGCACCAAGCGCGCATGCGGACAGAGAATATCGATTCAACATGTCAACCTCCGGAGACGTCAGCCGTCCCGGTTTCCTGATGCACGAATTCACTCAAGCCGATCGTGCAATGGTCACCGTCATATTGTCACAAAAGAACGCAACTGACCGGTCGGTGACCTGCTGGAAAGCGCTTGTTGAAACCAGGGAATAGCCAAAGTCATGCTGTCATTGCCAGGAACAGGTCCTCAAGTACGACATCGTCGAGGCGCGCGTGGGGAGCCAGTTCACACGCTCCCGGATCCCAAAGCCAGTAACGGTTGCCGGATTGCGCCAGTACATGGTCGGCTGGCGGGCGAGTCGAATCCGTCAATGTGACACTGCGTACGCGGTCCTTGATCTCGTCCAGCGCTACGTGGCAGACAATCCGGCCATCGTGCAGTACCGCGATATGGGAGCATACGCGTTCTACATCGCTGGTATTGTGGCTGGAAAGGAGCACGGTCTGACCACGATCCGCGTTGAGTTCGACAAGTGTTCTCAGGAATTCGCGCCGTGCGCCCGGGTCGAGGCTCGCAACGGGTTCGTCGAGGACGAGCAGATCAGGCCGGTGACCCAATGCCATCAGGATCGAAACCTTTTGTTGATTGCCCGGCGACAAACTTGTGATGCTGCCAGTGCCGAGGCGCCACTCTTGCCTGAGCGTGTCAACCAACGTGTGGTCCCAGGCGTCGTAATGCCCACCAACCAATTTGAGGTAACTATCGACGGTCGCAAACGCCTGGGTGTAGAAATTCTGCGGTACGTAACCGATACGTTGGCGCACCTCGCGCGGAGATTTCCAGGCAGGGGCCCCAAGCAACGTCGCCTGGCCGGCAGTCGGTTTCATGAGCCCGAGCGCGACACGCATCATCGTTGTCTTGCCGCTGCCGTTGCGACCGAGAAGTCCCGTGATCGGACCCGGCTGAAGTTCAAGGTTTAGCTCCTCAAGAACCGTGTCGTTTCCGTATGCCGCGGCGATTCCCGTGAGGGCGAAAGGCGTTGTGGTCATGATTTCTTCCAAAAGTGATTGATCTGATCCAGGAGTTCCGTACGGGACATGCCGAGTTTTCTGGCGAGTTCGATTAACTCGTCGGCGTGCGAGGCGATGGCCTCGCGCGCATCAAGACCCGACGCTGTCACTACCATTCCGATTCCTCGCTGCCGTTCGACAATTCCCGCTCGCTCCAGCAGCGAATAGGCTTTGGAAACCGTCATCGGATTGATGCTCAGTTCGCTTGCAATAGCACGTACCGACGGCAGGCGCGCACCAGGCCTGAGTTGATTGCTGGCGACCAGAAAACGAGTCTGATCAACAATTTGGCGGTAGATCGGGACACCGGATGCAGGGTTCAGAGAGAACACGAAAAGGCACTACTGGAGGTGATCCGCGCGCGCCAGACCCCAACCTACGGCGAAGACTGCTGCAACAGCGCTCACGGCGAGGGCCAGCACGATGACGACGTATGCACCAGGCCCAAATTGCAATGGCTCCAGGAAGGGCTGATATGAACGCAGCCAGATCACCAGACTCGTGAGCAGCAGCACAGCGGTCAAAAATTCGGCACGCTCGTTCGGGAATTGGTCGCGAAAAGTAAAACAGAGCGCGAGCAGACCAAATGCCGCTATCTGAGCAACTAGCAGCGGCTCGAACGACGCACTACCGCGTCCCACCATTGACCGAATCGCTTCCGCAGCCAACAGGAACGCGAGCATGGGAAGAGCACCTGCCACAACGATGCGGGCAACCAAGTGCCTTGCGAGACTATGTCGCGTACGGCCTCGGCCGCCGAGCCATGCGACCCTGAAGTCGATGCCGTTGTTGATCATCACTGCCGGCCAGATCATGATCACGACGGTGGTGAACATGACTCCATGAAGGCCGATAGCAGAAAACCCATTCGAGAGGTCTATCGTCAGCACCACTGCAGCAGTCAGCACGGAGATTTTCGTCATCGTCCACGCGCTCATGGCGTACGTCGGCCGAAGTCCCTGGGTGAATGCCGTCAAAAAAACAATTCTGGTCATCAGCACTGCCCAGAAAGAGGTCTGCGACAGATTGACTTCGTTTTGCACCGCAGGCGTCTGGAGTCGGCGCCTCAGCGTTGCGGCAAAGACCACGGCTATCGCAATCGCCGAAATCTGAATAGTCGGCCGGGACAACGCCTGGAGCAGGGGGTAGTCTTCAAATGGCGCGAAATTTGCCGCGACCGAAACAAGTAACGGCAAGAATATAACGGGCGAGGCGAGCAGCATATTCAAAAACGGCCGGCGCGCCATGGCGTAAGCCATATAGGTCCCCACCAGCAGCGCCGGTCCGACTGGCGGCACGGAACCTGCCCTGTGCCACGTCAGGGCTGAGGTGGCCAGTGTTGTGGAAACCAGGATGACCATAGCCAGCGAGAAAACCCGTTGCGAGAGGCGAGGGACAAGAACAAGGCAGGGCCAATTTCGCATCCCGCGTGCCCACATGCCGGTATACATACCCGTTATTCCTAGTGTGATCATGGGCCAATCGTGATTTCCCCAAGAATCCCGCACTATCAAAATAAGCAAAATGATCGCCACGAGGACCCAGGTAGAGGACCGAACCAGATAACCCCATGCTGCCAATGTGATCTCCCCCTTCCGCACCCTGGATCAGGTGCGTGTGTATTAGTTATAGTAATACACCGTGCGGTTGTATTGTCAACCGCCCGGTTGGGCGGGGATTGCCCCTGATCGAGGTTTACTCGTCTACCATTGGTTCGCCTTTCTCGTGCACCACAAATGGGGTTGGGGGTGCCGTTAGTGGCAAACAGAATGGGCGAAAGTTACACTCATCAGAGACCGGCGCGGTTGCGCCCCTTGACGGCGCGGTTGACCACGTTGACGGGCCAGCGGCCTTCGAGCACGTGCCTGACTTCGTTGGGCGCCCCCCGTTGCAGTCCCTCCATGGCCTGCTCGCTGTACCAGGCCGCGTGGGGGTTGATGATGACGTTCTCGCGGGTGCGCAGGGTGTGATCCTCGGGCAGCGGTTCCGGGTCGGTGGTATCCAGGGCGCAGCCTGCGATTTGTTCGGCGTCGAGGGCCCGGATCAAGGCAGCGGTGTCGACGATGGGCCCCCGCGAGCAATTGATGATCACCGCTGAACGCTTCATTTGCGCAAAGGCATCGGCGTTGAGCATGCCCCGGGTCTGCGGCGTCAGGGGCGCGTGCACGCAGAGATAGTCTGCCTGTTCCAGTACCTCGGCGAGCTCGGCTTTCTGCCCGGGCGTATCGAACTGCCCCTGTTCCACGAACGGGTCGAAATAGAGCACGCGCATGCCCAGCGCCGAGGCGACTGTCGCCACGCGTCGGGCGATGTTGCCGAAGCCGATCAGCCCGGCGGTGGAGCCGGCCACACGGTACATCGGCTTGCCGGGCGGTACCGCCCAGCCGCCGCCACGAACCTGGCGGTCGTAAAAGGTGATCTTTCTGGCGGCGCTCAGCATCATCGCCAAGGTGTGCTCGGCCACTTCCTCGATGCAGTACGTCGGGTTGTTGGTGATGATGATGCCGGCTTCGGTGGCGGCATCCAGATCGATGGTGTCCACGCCGATTCCGTACCGCGCAATGATCTTGCAGCGGGGCATCCGCGCCATGACTTCGGCGGTGAAGGGGCCGCCGTAGGTATTGAGCAGGGCGTCGCAGTCTGCCGCCTCCGGAAAAAAGGCTTCGGGATCAGTCACCTGCAGGGGAACCAGGTCGGCCAGCCCGTCGAGAATTTCAAGCTCGACATCAAGGGACTCCCACACGTAGTCGGTCAGAACGACTTTTGCCTTCATCTGCATATCGAAATTTCCTTGGAACGCAGTGATTTGGAAATTGAAACCAGGCGACATTCTACGTATCAATTGCCATGGCGGGCATACTCAAAATGCAATGCGGGTGCGACAGGCCTGTCGTAGCCGGGTCGAATGCGAACCGTTGCTTGGACAAGCGGTTCTTGATCCGGGTGCGGCGAGACCTGAAAATAATGGAATAACACATTGTATGACGCTAATATGCGTGAAGAAATGTGAGGTTTAGGGATGCAATTCCAGGAATACATAGACGATCAGGTGTTTTCTCCGGCGCTCATCGCTGCTGCCCTGCGTACCACCAGGTCCGAGATCGCCGGCACGCTGGGTTTGGGAAAGGATGCGTTGTCAAGGACTTCCAGGGTAAGGGCGCGCAAGACCCAGGTCCGATTGCGGCAAATGATGGAACTGCTGAATCGCGTTGAAGCCGCAACGGGATCGCCTCTGGCCGCCTACGCCTGGTTTCGGGGTGAACCGCTGCCGGGCTTTGGGGGTGCGACCCCGGATCTGCTGCTGCGTGAAGGTAGAGCCGACGACGTACACGCCTATCTCGATCGGATCATGGCCGGCGGCTACGCCTGATCGCGAACAGGCACGATGCGCTTCAGGGGCCTGGTCTACCGGGCACACAATCCGCAGTGGTCCTGGACGCCCTTGTCGGGCGAGGGTGCGCGGCGTCACGGTGGGCGATTCAATCGAAGGGGCGTGCCCGCGCTCTACACCTCACTGTCTCCGCTGACCGCGATACGCGAAGCAGAACCGCTGGGCCGGCCCATGCAACCACTGACCCTTTGTGCGTACGAAGTCGATGTAGATCCGATCTTTGATGCCTTGGACGAAGTCCTTCGCCTGACATTGGGAGTGAGCGCTTCGGATCTGGCATGCCCCACGTGGGAAGCCGAGATGCGTGCGGGCTCGGTGCCTGCATCGCAGGCTCTGGCAGAGCGGCTGAGGGCAGAAGGCTACGTTGGAATGCGGGTGCAGAGTTTCGCCAGGGGAGCCGGCGACAATGAGTTCAATCTCGTCATGTGGCGATGGGGTGTGAATCGACCAATTCGCGTGGCGCTGATCGACGATGAGGACCGCCTTGGTTGATCCGTGATGTCGGGTCGGATCGCTCGAAGTCCCTGATGATTGGATTGAATCCCGGGAGTGAAGTCCAGGAGCACATGGGCTGGCGCTATGGAAGAGGTGTTCAACTTCTTCCCGGCAACTGCGCCACAGCCGTCGACGCGACGATGACACTTGCGATGAGGACCAACTGAAGCGTGAGCAATTCGCCCAATATGAGCGTGGCTAATGCGAGGGTAATGACGGGTTGTGCCAACTGCCAGGAGCTGATCCGTCTGATGCCGCCATGGCCGAGTGCCCAGTACCAGGCGGCGTAACCTCCGACCGTTCCGAAGAAGGCCAGGTACAGCATCGCCAGTCCGCTGGTCGTGCCGATGGAGGCCCAGGTTGTTTCTCCGAGCTGGAAGGCGGCGACAGGAACCAGCGTGATCGCCGCGACCACGATTCCCCAGAAGGTTGTCGCCCAGGTCCCAATTTCGGGTGTGACCCTGGCGCCGGTAATGTAGCCGACTGCGCAGGCGATCACGCCTAGCAGCACCACAAGGTCGCCGGCGATGGACGCCGCGTTGTCGATGGAGCTTTCGCGGGAAAGTATCAACAGGGCGGTGCCTGCAAGCGCAACGGCTGATCCCATCCACCAGATCCAATTGGGCCAGGCGCGATCGACGACGGAGGTAAGCAGACCGGTCGCGAGTGGAATCATGGCGAGGATCAATCCGGCATGTGTGGCCGTGGTCATGCCGATGCCGACGCTGAGGAGTACCGGCCAGACTGCGAAACTCGTCACTCCCGAGAGTGCGAGAAAAAGGCGGTCGCGGAGGTTCGTGGGGAAGGGAAGCCGAAGCGCAAGCGCACAGATCAACGCAACGGGGCCTGCGAGAATCGGGCGCAATATCCCCGTTGTCAGGGGGTCGATGTCGACGATGGCTATCTTGGTCGCGACGGGTGTCGCGCCCCAGATCAGGAGGGACAGAGCCGCGAGAATGTAGACGGGATAGATGGCCGTTCGCCGCGGTCAACTCATCCAGCGGACGATTCCGGCGACACCGTCCACGGCCACGGTGGAGCCCTCCGGAATCTCGCCGGTGGCGTCAAGAACGCCCAGCACCATGGGCACGCACCGCTCCCGGGCCAGTGACGCCAGGTGCGACGTGCTGCCGCCCAGTTCCGCGACGACGCCGGCGACTCGCGGCAGCACTTCGGCAAGCGCCGGACCGGCCACTTGCGTGATCAGGATATCGCCCGGATTCACGCGGGACAGTTCGCATTCGCAATTGACGACGCATGCGCGGCCCGTGCCCCAACCGACGCCGGCCGGGTGACCGCGCAGGCGGGGATGCTGTTCCCAGACCTCGTCCGCGACGACGGCGGTCTCGATATGCAGCGGCCGGGCCTGCAGCAGCTTGATCCCCTCGCTGTCCAGGCACCACTCGATTTCCGCGGGACCCTGGACCACGTCTTCGGACGCGCGAAGATAACCGCCCAGTGCTCGAACCTGCCCGGTGCTCAGGCAGGGCTCCTGTGCTTCGGCCTGCGCCACCGAACGGGTCCCATGGGCGCAGCCCACGGCGTGAAACTTGCGCCCTGCGGCGACCTCGAGCACGTCCCCGTTGCGGCTGAGGCGATAGCGATCGGGCACCACTTCGCCCTGCGCGATGGCCGAACCCAGGCCCAGGGTGGCGCTCACGAGCATGCCGCCGTCCGCCGTGCGGCTGAGCCCGCCGCCGGAGATCGTGGCCTCCACCAGGGGTTGGACGATCAGGCCCATGGCGGTGTCCGCGGGGTCAAGCTGATGGGTGGCCATGTATCGGAGTGCCCGAGTCGCCCACAAGGCGGCCCAGCAGGAGCGCACCGCCGTCAGGTACTCGGTTTTGTCTTCAAGACCCAGAAAGCTTTCGAACTGCCCCGCGAAGCTGGAACTGGCGCGATCCTCCACCAGCGCGGAGGACCGGACGACGCCCAGGGAACCCGGGGCGGAGGTGACCGAACGCCACGCCTGCATGAGCGGTTCCGCGACGGCGGCATCGACCGGGCTTTGCAGGAGATCGAGCTTGATCTTCAGCGCGCTGCGCCGGGCGACCATGTCACCGCCCCCGAAGACCAGCCGCGAGGCGGGATCGAGCCCCAGCGAGCGCATCTGCAGCCGATACGCTTCGGCATCGACGCCGTACCCGCCGGGCGTGGGCAGCCTGGCGTGGCTCAGGGCCGCCAGGTTCGCCGCCTTGGGGCCGAAGCGTGCGGAGTCCGCGGCTTCGGCCGCGCTAAGCGGAACGACGATCCCGCCCATGGCAGCGGCCAGCTAGAAGGTCGAATACCCCGGCAGCGGATCGACCACGGTGATCTGCTCCACAGGGAAGTTGGAAATCAGCTCGGTGTGGTCCTCGTGGACGATGAGCATCTCCTCGATGCGCACGCCCCACTGGAACGGTATGCCGTGCTGCGTCTCCAGCGCGAATACCATGCCGGGCTTGATCTCGATGGGATGCTCCAGCGACCAGATCCTGGAGATCACCGGCGGATCGTACTGGGCGAGCCCGAGTCCATGGCCCCACAGGTTGGCGGCCGCCTGGTCCTCTTCCTCATAACCCCAGGCTTCCTTCGCCGAAGGCCAGCACTGGGCGATTTCTCGCGTGGTCGTGCCCGCCTTGACCGCGTGGATGGAATCGTAAAGCCACTTCAGCGCCGTGGCGTAGATATCCTTCTGCTGCTGCGACGGTTCCTTGCCCACGCAGTAGGTGCGGTAGTAACAGGACTTGTAACCGTTCCAGGTCAGCGCGGCCAGATCCATGAAGACGATGTCGCCGGGCTTGATGATCCGGTCGGAGAAGTTGCGCCAGTTGGGCCAGGTGTTGGGACCCGAGGAGACGATGACATCCTCCACGTCTTCCATTCCCGGAATGTTGTACAGGTACTCCATGATGTGCGCGGTCACCTGGTTCTCGGTGATGCCGGGCTTGAGAAACTTCATCGTCTCCCAGTGCGCGCCGTCGCCGATGGCGCCGACGATGCGCAGGCACTCCTGCTCGTCTTCGTTCTTGACCGCGCGGGCTTCCATCATCGGCGTCATGCCGTCGGTCCAGTCGATGCCGGCGTCCTTGAACGCGCTGATGAGATTGATGTCGACAAAGTCGAGGCCCACCTTCTCGCCCGAGACGTTGCTCTTCTTCATCTCCTGCAGCACGGCGTTGGTGAACTTCTTGACCTGCTGCTGCGAGGCGGGACCCGCCGCGCCCTTGATCCAGGCGTAGGAGTGGCGCACGTTCTCCTTGGGAATCCACGGCGAATGCCGCTCGATCTGGAAGCCGATGTCACCCTGCTCGAACAGTACCGGTGGATCGTCTCCGCAGAGCATGGCGTAGCGCAGTCCGGGCTTGAGCCGGTTCCATCCCGGCGTCAGGGTGCCGGTAATGTAACGAACGTTCTCGTCGTACAGCAGCACCAGCGCGCTGAGGCCGTGCGCCTTCATGCGCTCCCTGGCGCGTTCCAGCCGATAGTTTCGCAGCCTGTCCCAGTTGACCCGCTGCTGCCAGTCCAATCCAACCGTGCCGAAATTCGCCATGCTCGATCCTCTGCGTCTCCCCAAAAGAAATAGTGAGGCCAGTGGCCCCACCGTCGTCAACCGGCGTCGGATTCTAGCACAGGGGATAGCGCGGACCGGTTTCTGGTGGGAAGTTCCTGATCGGCTATTCTTCCGGGAAAGCGCTGGCAACATTCATGGCCGGGTGAAGCACGCGGACTACCGTGATCCCGCCTTTGCTCTCGACGTAGAAGGCAACGTGTCGAGCGATTGGAAACGACCGTACGGAGGGTGCCACGTCCGACCGCACGCGGCCCAGGCCGGGCGACAGAGCGAGCTTCTGGATACCGAGCTCAATCTCCTCACGATATATTCGCGCCTGCTTCCGGCCCCACGATTCCCTGGTATAGCGGACAATATTGCGCAGGTCGGCCAGCGCCCGCCGCGTAAAGTCGTAGCGAGGCATTAGTCTCCGAGTTCTCGATCCACGATCTCGAAGGCTTCGGCGCCGTCGACAACCCTGCCGGCTTTCAGGTCCGCAAGCCCGGCTTGCACCTCGCGGCGGAGCCGCTCGAGCTTGAGTTGTTGATGAGTATCGAACTCGTCCATCGACATCAGGACGGCGACCGGCCGGCCATTCTTCGATATCGTGAGTGGTTCGCGCTGTACCTTTTCGAGCAGTGCGCCGAAGGTCGTCTTGGCCTCCGCGGCAGGAATGGCTTTCTCCATCATCAGTGCCTCCATCATCGCCTGGAGTCGGTTAGTTTGAACTAATTGATCATTATGTTCAAAGTTCTCAGAAAGCGCTGGCGGGGCTGCGATTCCTGTTGCGCATGGGTGGCTGTCTTGCAAGAATCGAATCCCGGGTGGCATTGTCACACTACAACGAGGGAGTACCGAATTGCGGCTTCGAATCGGCTCACTACTGAGATCCCTGCACGTTGCCGGCGTTTCGCCGAAGGCGATTCGGTCGGCGCTGGCGTGGTCGGCACTAATGCTGACGGCTGTTGTTGGACTGGTGGGGCCGGCTTATGCGCAGTGGCCCGAACGTCCCATCACGCTCGTCGTGATGTATTCGCCGGGCGGCGGAACCGACACGATGCTGCGGGCGCTGGCCGCCGAAATGGCGGAAGCTACCGGCTGGCGGATCAACGTGGTCAACCGCCCCGGCGCGGCGGGCTCGGTGGCGACGCGTTACGTGCTCAACCGGCCCGCGGACGGCTACACGATGTTGGGCGCATCGAACTTCAACAAGTATTCGCGCATCAGTGGTGGCGGCGATTCGGTGTCCTGGCGGGACTGGTATTACATGCGTGCGGCGTCGGGATCGGCGAGTTGGTCCGTGCGCCCGGATTCACCGTTCAAGACGTTTGCTGATGTGGTTCAAGCCGCACAGGCCAATCCGGGGTCCCTGACGATCTCCACGTCCGGGACCGGCGGGCAGTGGCATGAATTCGCGGCGGTCGTGGCACAGGCGGCGGGCATCGAACTTCGATACGTGCCCTACAACAGCGGGCAACTGGCGACGCTGGCGGGGCTCAACGGCGAGGTCGACATCACCGGCGGCGGCGTGCACGAGCACATTCAATACGTGGATGCAGGCCAGCTTGTGCCGCTGCAGCAGACCAGCCTTGAGGACATCACCACGCCCAGCGGCCGGATCATGCCGTCGCTGGTCAACCTCATACCCGATATCCGGAATCAGCTACCGCCGAGCGGTGCATACAATCTCGGCATTCGCCGCGATACGCCACCGGAAGTGATTAGCCTGGTCGAGGCGGCGTTCATCGCGGCAACGGAGTCCGAAGCTTTCCGGGCACAGGTTGCCGAGCGCCACTTTGCCGTGGACTTGCTGGTCGGACCGGACGCAGACCGCCGCGCCGCGCAGGTGGAGACGATCTCCGCGAGCGTATTCGAGGCACTGATGATCCCGGGCGCAAGGACCGCGGCGGAACTGGGGCTGCCGCTACCGGAGGAGTTTGACCAGTGGTGGCCGCCGCCGGGGTATAGCGTCCTGCCTATCCACGATGGCGACTAGCCGTTCGTCGGATCTCGACGCCGATCCTGGACGGCAGGAGGACGAGTCCGGGGAAGGATCCGACCGCGCCGCGGCGGGGAGGGATCTTGCCGCTGCGCTGGTCATAGCGACCTTCGCAGCGCTGGCGGTGGTGTTCTCCATCCGGCTCGATGTGCCGGGGTCCATCTACACGGCGCCCGGACTGTTTCCGTTGATTACCGGCGCGACCCTCTTCGCCATGGCGGTGACGCTCGGATGGCGCGCGATCCGGGCTGGGGCGAAGATCAAGTTGCCAGGCTGGCTCAGCGCGCTGCGATGGGTCCGCACGCTCGGCTGGCTCAGGGCACTACGATGGGTTCGCACGCTCGGCTGGCTCAGGACGATAAGATGGGTTCGGGCGTTCCGTCGTCTCAGGGCTTTCGGTCGGACCGGGGAAGCGCGTCGCACCGCACTGCTCATGGCCATGGTGACGGCCTATGTATTGCTGGTCGGCCTGATCAACTTCGAGTTCGGTGTGCCGCTGGGTTTCTTCACCGCCAGGATCAGCAGCTACGAAGTCATTTCGGTGATCATGGTTGCCTGGATCCTCAGGCTTTTCTGGCAGGCGCATCCGGCCCGCTGCCTGATCGTTGCGCTGGTCTCGGTGGAAGTCCTGGCGACCATTTTCCGCTACGGATTCGGCATTCCCATGCCCGCGGGCTACTGACGCGTCGTGGAGGCACTCGCCCAGATCCAGGACCAGCTCGTCCTGATCGCGTTCGACCCCTGGCTGTGGGTGGCGTGCCTCGCGGGCGTCACGCTGGGCATTCTATGGGGCGCCATGCCGGGACTCTCAACGACCATGGCCATGACGTTGCTCATCGGGCTCACGGTGGGCATGTCCCAGCACACGGCGATCATGTTCATGCTGGGCGTCTACACCGGCAGCGTCTTCGGGGGCGCCATTTCAGCGGTCCTGGTGAATATTCCCGGCACGCCGGACGCGGTGCCAACCATGATCGAAGGCTACAAGCTTGCCAGGCGCGGCGAAGGCGGGCTGGCACTGGGGACGGCGATTTCCGCATCCTTCGTGGGCAACTGGGTGGGGATTTTGCTGTTGATCGCCCTGATACCCGCCATCCTCTTTCTGGCGCTGCAGTTTCGATCCTGGGAGATGTTCCTGCTGACGCTCTGGGGCATCGCCATCTGCGGCTCCATGTCGTCCATGGAGGCGCCCATCAAGGGTTGGATCGCAGGCTGGATCGGGCTGCTGGTGTCGTTCGTCGGCCTCGACGCAATTCACGGGGTGTCCCGGTTCACGTTCGGCTCCTTCTACCTGGACGACGGGATCGGCTTCATTCCCGTGCTCATCGGCTTGTTCGGGGTGTCGGAAATCCTGCGCGTGTTGCCGCAGAAGAATCCGCCGCAGATTCCGTCTGAGGTCGGACCCGTGCTGCCGTCACTGAACGCGCTGATCAGGTACCTGCGGCCGTCGTTTCGCTCCGGCATCATTGGAACCGTGATCGGCGCGATCCCGGGGGCGGGGGCGAACGTGGCGTCGTTCTTCGCCTATGACATCGGTCGCCGACGGGCGTCGAAGGCCGAGCAGGCGAAGTGGGGCAGGGGAAGCTACGAGGCCATCGTCTGCTCGGAAGTCGCCAACAACGCCAACGTCGGCGGCTCGCTGCTGCCGACCATTGCCCTGGGCATCCCCGGCAACGCGGCGGCCGCGGCTATCCTGGCGGCGCTGCAACTGAAGAGCGTGGTCCCCGGGCCGCTCATCCAGGTGGAAAATCCCGGCCTGATCTATTTCATCTACATCGGCCTCATCATCGCCAACTTCTTCATGTACGGGATGGCGATCGCGCTGATCAAGCCCTGCGTCAAGCTCTTCAGCCTGCCGAAGACCCTGCTGATGCCGGTGATACTGCCCATCTGCGTCCTCGGCGCATTCGCGGTCAACCTGAACATCTTCGATGTCTACGTCATGCTCGCTTCGGGGCTTGTCGGCTTCGTCCTGCACCGGTTCGGCTTCCCGCTGGCGCCCCTGGTGCTGGCGGTGATCCTGGGCCCGCTGGCCGACGAGAATCTGCGCCGCGCCTTGCTCGTTTTCGAGGATACGGGCATTCTCACCGTCCTTTGGGAGCGGAAGCTGGGCACGGTCCTGCTGTTGGTGGTGCTGTACACCTTCTACGACGGCATTTTCAAGCGTGGCAGGTCGAGGACACGAGACTGATCGAGAACCTGGCGGCAAATCGATGACGTCAGGAAGATTTGGAACCTGAGAGCGCATCCGGAAACTGAACGGTATGAAGAACAACCACGAACCCATTGGCCTTGCCATCGTCGGCTGCGGCACCATCGGCCGCATTCGCGCCCAGTGCGCGCGCCAGTTTCCGGGCGTCGGCTGGCTCGGACTTTGCGACACCCGCGAAGAGGCCGGGCGCCAACTGGCAGAAGAAGTCCACGCCGACTTCTTCACCACGTCGTTCGACGAGTTGCTCAGCCGCCCGGAAGTAAGCGCCGCGATGATCCTGACGGACGAGAACAACCACACCGCCCCGACGCTGGCCGCCGTGGATCGCGGGCACAAGTTGCTCATCGAGAAGCCCCTGGCCACCGACGCCCGCGAGTCGGCGCAAATCCTCGCGGCGATCGAGCAGGCCGGCGTGGATGCCTGCGTGTGCTATACGCAGCGATTCCGCCGCCGTTTCCTGACCATCAAGGAGCGCCTGACCGCGGGACAGATCGGCAATGTGCATTCGGTGATCACCCGTGCGCTGATGAACCGCATGGTGCCCATCGCCACCATCGAAAAAACCCGCGACCGCCGCAACCTCACGCCGATGGTGGTCTCCGGTACCCACAGCCTGGACATGTCCATGTGGCTGATGGAAGGCAAGACCCCGGTCAGCGTCTACGCGCGGTCCACCGACAAGGTCCTGGCCGGCCTGGGGACCAAGGACTCCACCTTCGGCCTGTTCACCATGGACGACGGTACGATCTTCTCCATGAACATAAGCTGGGCGCTGCCGGTGGTCTGGCCCGGAGCGGTGTACGGCATCGAGATCGGCATCGTCGGCACCAAGGGTGTCATCGACGTCGAGGACACCCATCGGGACTTGGTGCTGGCCACCGAAGAGCCGCTGCCGGCGGGCTACACGACCCGTGAATTCGAGCCGCCGATGGAACGCCACGTGGATTTCCTCACAAGCTACCCTCCGGGCGATATCTGGAACAAGCAACTCTGGGGGCCGATGCGCGAGGAAACCCTGTCGTGGTTGAGCCGTATCATTCTGGGCGTGGAAACGCCCCATGCCAGCGCCGCGGACGGCCACAGGAACCTGCTGCTGACCATGGCCATGGACCGCTCGGCGCGGCTCGGGACGGAGGTCCGGCTGCCCATCGAACCGGAGGCGTTTTATGACGACTGATCTGAGAGGGGATCCAGTGAACCATTCATACCTGCATTTGATGGCCGTCGCGGCCATGCCGGTTGTACTCGCGGCGCCCGCCGGCGCCCATCATGGATTTGCGGTCCATTACGATCCGAGCACGCCGGTTCGCATCGAAGGCACGGTGGTGAGTTTCGACTTCCGCAACCCCCATTCCTCGCTGACGATCGAAGCGCAGGACGAGGCTGGGGCGACGGTGCTGTGGACCTGCGAAATGGCGAGCCGGGGCCAGTTGTCGCGCAGGGGCGTGACCGAGGAGAGCTTTCAACCGGGCGAGGCGATCATCGTCGAAGGTGTCGCCGCCCGGCGCGATCCGTTTGGCTGCGAGTTCGGCGCCAGCACCCACGCGGACGGCCGTGTTTTTGTGGGCCGCACCCTCGATAACCGGCAGACTCAGTTCAACCTGCACTTTGCCGGCGAGAACCCGGGCACGGTGACCGGGAACTGGATTCGGAAACGTTTCCCCGGCGGCGGGAGGCAGGACCCCTACGATCACCTGTTCACAGCCGAAGGTGCGCGCGTCCACGCCGACTACGACGAGGTGGTTGACAGTCCGGTACTGCGCTGCAGTCCCAGCAGCCCGCTGAAACTGTGGGATCAGCCCGGCCATACGGTGGAGATCCGCGCGGAGGGAGAGGACGTGGTGATTCAGGCCGAGTTCATGGATTCGGTCCGCATGGTGGATATGGGGGCGACCGAGCATTCTTCGGACGTTGAGCCCAGCACGCTGGGGCACTCCATTGGCCGCTGGGAGGGCCAGGTTCTTGTCGTCGAAACGGCGCGGTTCGTGTCCGGGGTTCTGTTGCCGAATGGTGCGGGCATTCTCAATTCCCCGGAGCTCGTGTTCACCGAGCGATTGTCGGTGAACGAGGAAGGCGATCTGTTGGTTGATTGGACGGCGGAAGACCCGGTGTACTTCACCGGTCCGGTGACCGGTCAGCGCGTCATGGCGCGCACGACTTCGCCGGTTGGGCCGTACGACTGCGTGCCTGAAGTTGTGGATTGATTTCTTTCGAAGATCCCGTTTACATGCGCGGGCCGTGATCCGACCGCCTCGAACTCAGCCGCGTGTCGTGGCACCTTACGCTCCCGGTTCGAGCACGAGCCCGAACCGCTCTGCCATCGCCTCGGTTCTCGCCCATCGCTCGCCGGGCAGCCGTTCGATCAAACGGCTGAACACGGCTGAAAACGCGTCCCGTACCCACTCATCCGTGAGCGCGTCGGCTTCACCGGGTGCCAGCAACGGCCGTATATCCTCCACAAACCCGAGTCTGGCGAGTTTCGCAAACATCCTTGCTTCGGCCTCTGATCGGGGAATCGCCTGTTCCGCCGCGTTCAGGTACCGCACGAACACATCAACAATACGCCCGATATCGAGCGCATTGAACACCGCAAGCCCCTGGGCCAGGTCGAACAGGTCCCGGCCCTTGTTTCGTTGCAGCAATGCACGAAGCTTTGTCGCCAGAATTTCTTCGCGAGAGTACGTAGGGATCGAGGCGTTTCCCGCGAACCATGGATTGTCGACCGTGTGACCGATCTCGATGGACTTGTCGTGAACTTCACGCTCGCGGGTATTGATCTCCACCTTCAGGCGTAACGGTGCGCCACCATCCTCCGCATGCACTCGGAATACCAGCTTGGGTGCCACGCCCGTCGCCGTGTATCTTGCCTCGCCGAGCCAACTGAGCACACGGCGCATGCGGTCGAGAATCGGCCCGATTCCGCCCTCGGTCGTGCGAACCAGATCGATGTCTTCGGAGTAGCGCAGTGGTCTTGGGAAATGCAGCTTGTGGAGCGCGGTTCCGCCCCGAAACCGCAACTGCTCCGTCAGGAACTCGTCATTGAACAGGTCCACCACCGCGCGGCTGATGATGAGATCCTGCTCGACCTGCCTCGGTGCCGCCCAGGGCGCCACCCGGCTCCAGGCGATGATGTGCATTGCCGGGATCAATGGTCCGGTTCCGGCGGTCTTCTCACCTTGATCCGCCAGCGTTCATCGCGTTCCACTACCGCCGACGAAAAATCCCGGTCGGCGCTCTCCAGCGGATCGAGTTCCACCCAGAACATCTTTCCGCCCCGAGTCAGCGCAGCGTGCAGCATATGGGTACGTTCGGCGTAGCCCAGCCGTTCCAGCAAGTGGCCCAGCCGCTGCGCCACCGACCGTTCGAACGCTCCAGAAATTGCGGCCAGCCTATCCGGGTCGATCCGCTGGCCAAGGTCCACGAGCACGGTGGCGATGTGATCGAATCCTCCGGTTCCGCGCGGATAGCGCAACAGATCCAGGGCGGTCAACTCGACACCGGAAATCTTCATGAGTCCGGCGTCCGTATTGTGCTGTTCGATCCCGTCCGCAACCCCCTCCATGTCCTTGCGGTACCGGAACACAATATTGGATCGTCCCGCTCGAATCGCCCCCAGTTGCCGGTCAGTGATCACCTGGAATTCCATTACCGCCTGGTGGCTCGCGCCGTGCAGTTCAGCCGCCGTGAGCAAGCCTACGTAGTAGGGTCGATCCGAATGCGCCATCAGTTCGTCGATGTACCATGGCGGCGGAGGGGCACCCCAACGGTGAAACTGCGGCGGAACGATGACATAGAATCCGCGGCGCGGCTTGATCAGGTGCTTGCGCTTCTGCTGCCGCTCTGCCGCATCGAGAAGCGCGCCCGGACTGATACCGAGCGCCGCCTGCGCTTCCGAGGCGGTGAACGCCACGCGTCCCTCGGATAATCGCTCCGTGAGGTACGAAGAAAGCGCGGAACGCCTCTGATTAAGCATAGTTCTTTATCCGCTTTAAACGCGGATAGTTCAATATGATTCCATCATCATATAGTAATTATACGCAAAATTCCGCTACAAACGCGGACTATTCCATATGGTCAAAAACTGTCCCGAGCCTGTCCGCCACGTGCCGCCAACCGTTGAAAGGTAGAGACGACGGCCGGCACTTTGTCAGGTCCTGAAATCGATAACGAATTTTCCAATTGGAGCGGGTCGGTCGAAAGATCTCAATTCATCAGCCAAGCGGCGCGCCCGCCAGCACTGCTTGAGGGTCGGCGGCGTCAGAAAGACTCGACCGGTTGTGATCAACCATGTTCCGCGCCTTCACGCAGGACTATTCTCATCGCCCCACTGTATCGCGATCATTACGCACGCCGACGACCTCGGCCAGGCTCACTACTGTGAGAACCGCCACAATGCCCCAGAGAACGGCGGCAGCCCTGATGGAAAGAGAGAGGTCCCCGAATAGCAGCCACGCTGAGAGAACGAGAGCCCCACAGAGGTTGATCACAGCCGCTCCACCGAGCCCAAGACCGCGTACGCGTGCGCGGTCTGCTCCGCGCTCCATCCAAAGCGCGATGCCAATGCCGAAGAGTACAGCGCCAAGGATGCTGGGATAAAACGCAGAGCTGGGCTCAGGAATCCCCAAGAAGGAAATGAGGTCTCGCGGGAACACGACCAGGAGCACACCCAGCAGTAGATTGATAAGGCTGTCTATGGTGAGCAATAGCGAGCGGTTCATGGATATGCCCATGCCAGATTAGCCGTTCGTCGAGGCGGGAAATTAGGCAGTAGCACCGACTCCCTCAAGTTTATAAGTTTTTTGTAAACCGGGATAAATTCACTATAACTGTTCGGCTGCGCGGCAGTTCAGCGGCCAAGCTGCGGTACCGCTGCAGCCTGGCGCGCATGGGACGCGTTTTCACGCCGCGAACCAGACCAAGCACTTGACCAAGTTGGCCTGTCGCGTCTAATCTTTCGTGCGGAGTCTGGATTCCGTCGGACTTGGGATCACGACTTCCGATCCGGGACGGGCACGTAGCGAGGAGCGAGGAGCGCCATGACACGACAGGTCAAGATCGGCGAGGCCAAGACACATCTGTCCGCGTTGCTGGCCGAGGTGGAAGCGGGCGAGAATCTGGTGATCTGCCGCGGCGAAACGCCGGTTGCCTATGTGACGCGGGTCAGCAGCGCAAGGGAGCGGGCCGCCCTGTGCGCGACACTGCGCCGGGAGCGGGCGAAGCAGAAAGCCGTAACGACATCCGACATTCTCTCATGGCGCCACGAGGGGCACGCGCGCTGATGGCGTTCGTGACCGACGCCTCGGTCGCGGCCGCCTGGGTATTGCCGGACGAGGAGGCGACGCTGGCCGACATCGCACTCGACCGGTTGGTCGAGGAGACGGCGAAAGTGCCCAGCGTGTTCTGGCACGAACTGCGCAACCTGCTGTTGACCGCCGAACGCCGCGGGCGGATCGATGGCGGCTACGCCGACGCCTCCATGGCGCGGTTGCGCCGGTTTCCCATCCGCCGACCGGGCGAACCGAACGACCACGAGGTCATGGCGCTGGCCCGCAATCACGGCCTGACCGCCTATGACGCAAGCTATCTCGCACTCGCGGTCCGCGAAGACTGTGCGCTGGCCAGCCTCGACCGCCGTCTGAACGAGGCAGCCGCTGCGGAAGGCGTCCCACTGTTCGCCCGAAAAGGAAAGGCAGGCATACCATGACCGAATACGATAGACCGCTCACGCCACAGCAGATTCGGGCCGTGAAGGACGAAAACATTGATTTCAGCGATATTCCTGAACTCGACGAGCAGTTCTGGAGCAACGCGTCTCTCGTGGAACCCGATCGTACGGAACAGATCACCATGCGCGTCAAGCGGTCTGTGCTGGATTTTTTCCGCGCGCCCGGAAAAGGCTATCAGACTCGCATCAACCGCGTGCTTGAGAGTTATGTAAGGGCGCAACAGGAGTCGAAATAGTGATTGCGCGCGGACAGATGCCCGTTGCGAAACTGGTTCCCCTGGAAAATCGACACGAGCGCCGACTTGGCGTGCTGAAGGACATTATGAGCGAGGAGGCCATTGAGGCGCTGGTCACAGCGCTGGATGAGCCGCTCTCGTCACGCGACCAGGCGGCGCTGGAAGGCCGCCTGACCGACAGCTTGGGTATTGCGAGGCGGTAGCTTCGCCCGTGCGGCTGCTCCTGGATAGCCACGCCCTGCTATGGGCGCTGACGTTGGGTCCGAGGCTGCCGGAACACGCCCGCTCTCTCATTGAGGACGTTGCAAATGACGTCGTCTTTAGCCCGGTGGGCCTTTATGAGCTTGTATTCAAGGCCAAGCGCCGACGCGACGTACAATGGTATTCTGTACCTCCTGTTTCTGACACTCGACAGGAGATTCCAGTCATGCGCAGCCTCCCCAAACGCATCATGGAGTATGCCGAAAGCCTTCCGGAAGCGACGCCGCTGTGTCCGGCCGGCCTTCTTCACCTCGGCAAGCGGGCAGCCGTCGATCAGGCGCTGTCGCGTCTCGCCCGTTCGGGAAAGTTGATGCGGATCTTCCAGGGCGTATATATGCGCCCCATCGAGACCCGGTTCGGGCAGTGTTCGCCGTGCATCGGCAAGTCGCTCAGATCTCTTGCCGCGCTCTGGGGCGAAACGATTGTTCCGTGCGGCGGCTCTGCCGCTAATTGTCTGGGATTGACCACACAGAATCCGGTGCGCTCCGTTTATCTCACTTCCGGTCCCAGCCGCCGGTTGCATTTTGGGGCGTGTCCGGTCGAGCTGCGTCATGCGCCGCGCTGGCAACTCGCGGCCCCGCACCGCAAGGCGGGCGAGGTCATTCGCGCGCTTTCGTGGCTCGGCCCGAAAGAGGTCGAGGACAGCTTGGAGGCGGTTCTGCCGACGCTCTCCGAGGAGGATATAGAGGAGCTTTCGGCCGTGCGGGCCATCATGCCCATCTGGATTGCCGAGCCCCTGAGCGCCCGTCTTCCGCATGGCTGAAACGTGCTATCAGGATTCACCGGATCGAGAACGATGTCCGTGGCGAGCGCATCGACTACGAGGCGGCCGTTTATGGTGGTAGGGTACGAAATACAGCTCCGGTGTCAGGCAGAGCACAGAAAATGACCGACCATCTGTTTTTGGCATTGCTATGCGCATTCGTGCCTACCATGGCATGCGTTGGTCTGGAGAAGTGGTCCCCAAAATTCGGACAGGTTCGTTAGAGTGGATTTTGCGCTGATGAGAGGACTTTACGACGATGGCAAAGCGACGCAATCATTCACCTAATTTCAAGGCGAGAGTGGCCCTG
>LXNI01000578.1_pt1 | contig 40716 bp, 34 predicted proteins | sample 809091 | NCBI WGS metagenome assembly LXNI01 (sample SAMN04870527, study PRJNA318959) | sponge metagenome | biome: 01000161; feature: marine sponge reef; material: water | host: Sarcotragus foetidus | place: Greece: Milos, Mediterranean Sea | collected 2013-05-29 | depth 5-7 m
CCCGGCGGCGCAAAGCCGCCAGGCCGAACCGTCCCACGCTCGGCCACCATCCCGGGAAATCCACCGACCGCCCAATGTGGGAAAAAACCCCGGGCTCCTATCCAGCTAAATCAGGAGACAACATACGGTGGCCGGTGCCATTGTGCCGCGGCGGCAGCATTGGAAAATTCCCGTACGTTCCCGCCGCGAATGTTGGGCAAATTATGGGTACACGCGGAAACAAGGTAGGAAAATAATTAATAACAATAGGTTATGCTAATGTTTCTATTCCCGCTCGGGGGGCACCATCGCACTTTCCGGTTGGAATTGTCGTCGGCCAGTCGGCATGCCTTGAGGAACCGGGAGGCATCGCCGGTATCGGGCGCGCCGGGCGTTCAACGGTAGAATGCCCCTGCAGGATCCGGCAGGACGAGGCCGCAATTTCCGGGAATCGATAGAAATTTCCACCATATCGCCGAAATCGGAGATGCCGGAAGCGCCCCCGCCGGAACGGTGGAACGGGCGGTTTTCGATCACGATAACGCTGGCGACAGCGATCGCGCTGCTCGTGCTGGTGTCGGTCGGCGGCGTTCTCGGTGTCAGCGTCTGGCTCGCCGGGAAGAATACGCTGGCCCTGATGAGCCTCAACGCCAACCAGGGCATCGCCAATGCGGTGGACCGCCTCGAGTGGCACTTGCGGCCGGCCGAGGATCAGGCGCGCTTCATCGCCACGCGGATCGAAAAGGGCGAAATCGATCCCGGGGATCGCGCCGCGTTCGGCCGCCTGCTGACCGGCGCGCTTGCGGGCGTCCACCAGATCGAGGCCGTGTCCTATTTCGACGAGAGGCTGGTTGCATTGACCGCCGCGCGGCGCGAAGGCGACAATATCGAGGTCCACGAGGTCGACCTGTCGCGCGACCCGCAGATCCGCGGACACCGCCGGATGCTGGCCGAGGATCCGCAATGGGCGGCGCCGGTCTGGCGCGATGAGCACGAGAAATCCTTTTTCAACCTGGTCCATCCCGTGCGGCGGAACGGCCGCCCGATCGGGGCTGTGGTTGCGATCGTTTCCATCCGCGAACTGTCGGCCTTCGTGCGCAGGGTCGGCAAGGCCGATCCCGGAACCCGGTTCATCCTCTACGGCCGCGACCGCGTGCTGGCGCATCCGCTCATGGCACGCGGTTATCCGGGCCTTTCGGTCGCAAACCCGTTGCCGGGTCTGGACGGTTTCCGCGATCCCGTTCTGGCGGCGATGTGGCAGCAGGAGGGCCGTTTCGACCTTGTCATCAAACTGGCACAGGGAACCAACGGGCACGGAATCGAGATCGGCGGAGAGGAGTATGTGTTCTGGTTCCGCCGCCTGCACGGTTACGGGCCGAAGCCGCTGATCGTCGGCGCCTATTTCCACGTCGACGATATCGCAACCGCGATACGCCGGATGATCGTGGCGATCGTCATCGGAATCGGTGCCCTGGTGCTGGCGATCGTCGCGGCCGTGCTTCTCGGACGGCGAATCGCCCGGCCGATCGTGCGTTTCTCGGCGGCGGCCGGCCAGGTTCGCGACCTGAATATCCGCGACATCGGCGATCTTCCGGGTAGCGTCTTCCGCGAACTCGACCAGCAGGCCAGGTCGTTCAACGCCATGCTGCATGCCCTGCGCTGGTTCGAGCTCTATATCCCCAGGAAGGTCGTGGAGCGATTGGTGAAGCGCGGCAAAATCGACGACACGATGTCCTCGGCGCGGGAGATCACCGTCATGTTCACAGATATTGCGGGATTTTCCTCGATATCCGAAAGTCTTTCGGCGCCTGAGGTTGCTGCCGTCGTCAACCGGCATTTCGAGATCGTGGCAGGCTGTATCGAGGCCGAGGACGGCACGGTCGACAAGTTCATCGGCGATTCCGTCATGGCCTTCTGGGGCGCGCCGGATGCGCAGCCCGACGCCGCCGAACGGGCCTGCCGTGCGGCGCTGGCAATCTCGGACGGCATCCGGGCCGAGAATTCCCGGCGGCGTTCCGAGGGCGAAGCGCCGCTCGGCATCCGTATCGGCATCCATACCGGCAGCGCCACGGTCGGCAACATCGGCTCGCCGGGCCGCATCAACTACACGATCATCGGCGATACGGTGAATGTCGGCGCGCGTCTCGAACAGCTCGGCAAGACGCTGTATCCGGAAGGCAACGAGATCGCGATCCTGATCAGCGGTGCAACGGCCGCCGGCCTGGGGCCGGAATTTACGCCGAAGCCGGCCGGCCGCCATCGCGTCAAGGGCCGCGCCGGCGAGGTCGACGTGTTCACCCTGGGCGATTGAGGACGCGCTGCGGGCCCGGAATTCCAGGCAACCGGCGCGGCATGGAATTTTTCTCCAATCCGGCGACTCTCTGGTACAGAAAGGCCTCGGCCGGCGCGCCGGTTGACAGGTCGACAGCGCAAGGCTGGATTGACAGACAAGGCAGGGAAACGATGCTCGAGTTGTACCATCACGGATCGTCGGTCTGCGCCGCCAAGGTGCGCCTCGCGCTGGCCGAGAAGGAGCTGGACTGGGAGGGCCACTACCTGGACATCCTCAAGGGCGACCAGTTCACGCCGGAATACCGCAAGCTCAACCCCAAGGCCGTGGTGCCGACCCTGGTGCACGATGGCACGGTCATTACCGAATCCACCGTGATCTGCGAGTATCTCGACGAGGTCTTTCCCGATCCGCCGCTGATCCCGGCCGATCCCGTGCAGCGTGCCAGGATGCGGTGCTGGACCAAGGCGGTCGACGAGGAAGTCCACCGCGCCTGCGGGCCGCTCACCTTCATGGCCTCGCACCGCCACACCCTGATGCGCCTCGGTCCGGAGAAGCTGGAAGAATTCCTGGAGAGCACGCCGGTCGATTCGGTCACCTCCGACTGGAATGTCCGCAAGCGCGGCTATATCGAACAGGGCTTCGACGCGCCGGACGCCAGCCGCATCGTGCATCTCTACGACCGCTATCTCGCCAAGATGGAGGCCGACCTTGGCGGCGGCCCGTGGCTGGCCGGCGACGCCTATACGCTTGCCGACGCCGGCATGACGCCCTATCTCGCTCGGCTCGACATGCTGCAGATGCAGGCGATGTGGACCGCGAACCGGCCGCGGCTGACCGACTGGTTTGGCCGCATCAAGGCGCGGCCGAGCTACGCCGAGGCCATCGACCGGTGGATTCCGGACCATCTGCGCACCGATCTGAACACTTTCGGTGCGCAAAACTGGCCGTCCGTGCGGGATATCCTCGCGGCCGCCTGACATGCCGCCCGATGCGGCCCGGCCCGCGATCCTGGCGATCGACCAGGGCACGACGAGCAGCCGGGCCATCGCCTTCGACCCGAGCGGCGTTGTCGTCGGCGCGGCGCAGGAACCGTTGCCGCAACATTTCCCGCGCGACGGCTGGGTCGAGCAGGACCCGGAGGATATCTGGCGCACCGTGCTGGAGACGAGCCGGCAGGCCATGGCCGAGGCGCAGGGCAGGGGCTTCGCCATCGCCGCCATCGGCATCGTCAACCAGCGCGAGACGACGGTTCTATGGGACCGCGAGACCGGCCAAGCGGTCCATAACGCCATTGTCTGGCAGGACCGGCGCGGCGCCGGTCGCTGCCGCGAACTGGCCGAGGACGGCACGGCGCCGGCGATCCGCCGGACCACCGGGCTGGTGCCCGATTCCTACTTCTCCGCCACCAAGCTGGAATGGCTGCTCAGCCATGTCGAAGGTGCGGATTCGGCGGCGGGTCGCGGCGCGCTCGCCTTCGGCACGGTCGACAGCTTCCTGCTCTGGCGCCTGACCGGCGGCGCGGTCCACGCGACGGACGCGACCAACGCCTCGCGCACCATGCTGTTCGATATCGAGGCCCAGGCCTGGGACGATACGCTGTGCGGCGAATTCGGCGTGCCGGAATCCCTGCTGCCCGAGGTGCGGGACAGCGCCAGCGGGTTCGGAATCACCGATCCGGCGCTCTTCGGTGCGGCGATCCCGATCACCGGTATCGCGGGCGATCAGCAGGCGGCGCTGGTCGGGCAGGGCTGCCTGACGCCGGGCATGGCGAAAAGCACCTACGGCACCGGTTGTTTCATCCTGGTCAACGCCGGGCGGGAGCGGCCCGAGCCCGGCGAGGGCATCCTGGCGACCGTCGCCTGGCGGCTGGACGGCGCGGCGGTCTACGCCGTCGAGGGCGCCATCTTCAACGCCGGCACCGCGATCCAATGGCTGCGCGATGGGCTGGGTGTCATCGGTGAGAGCGCGGCGAGCGAGGTACTGGCCGCCTGCTTGGCAGACAACGACGGCGTCTACCTGGTGCCCGCCTTCACCGGCCTCGGCGCGCCCTGGTGGGACGCCGATGCCCGCGGCGGCCTGTTCGGCCTGACAAGGGACACCGGCGCGGCCCATCTGGTGCGCGCGGCCCTGGAGTCCTGCGGCTACCAGACCGCCGACCTGTTGGAGGCCATGGGCGGGCCCAAGGGCGTCGGGGAGGCCGGCTTCGGCGCCCGCATCGACAGGGGCCGGCTGCGGGTCGACGGTGGCATGGCGGCCAACGACTGGCTGATGCAGTTCGTCGCCGACATCGCCGACGCCCCGGTCGAGCGCCCGGCGATGACCGAGACGACGGCCCTCGGCGCCGCCTTGCTGGCCGGTGTGGGCGTAGGCCTCTACGATTCTCTGGAGGACGCGGTCGCCGCAACCTGGCGCCCCGACCGCCTCTTCACGCCGTCCATGCCGGCGGATCGCCGCAAAGCCCTGCTGGCCGGCTGGCGCGCCGCGGTGGAGCGGGTGCGGACGACGGTGGGAGATGGCGCATAACGCCAGAACACACCATATTCCGTCATATCGACCGAAGCGTCCCGCAGGGACGCGTAGCGGAGATATCTTTTTCGTGTTGAGCAACGAATGAAGCTCCGTGCGGAAAGATTTCTCCGCTTCGCGGCTGCGCCGCTTCGGTCGAAATGACGGTCGTGAATAATGATCGGCTAGCGCGGCGATCCGCTCAACACAGGAAGGATGGCATGGCCCGGTATCCGGCCCTGATCGATGGCGAAAACGGCGCCTATGGCGTCACATTTCCGGACCTGCCCGGCATTGTGGCGATGGGCGAGACCCTGGACGAAGCGCTGGTCAATGCCGAAGAAGCTCTGCGCGATTGTGCGGTCGAAGCGGCGAAAGACGGCGCAAAGCTCGAACCGCCGAGCGCCATCGAGACCGTCACCGTATCTGCCGGTTCCGCCCTGGTATCGGTGCCGCTGATCCGGTCGTCAGGCCGCCGTGTGCGCGCCAACATGATGCTGAGCGAAGGCGTCGTAGAGTTCATGGACAGCGAAGCGCAGCGGCGCGGCATGACACGCACGGCCTTCGTCGAATGGATGGCCCACCGTATTGCGCAAACGGGCGGATAGGGGTTTTCGGCCGACCGCCTTCGTCCGGCTGCCGGATCGCGCTACCCCGCGCGCTCCAGGATGGTCACGGCGCAGGCGGCTTCGTCGAAGCCGATGACGCCGCCGCCGTTTTCCGACAGGGCGAGCGTCGCGCCCTCGACCTGGCGGGCGCCGGCCTCGCCGCGCAACTGCCGGGCCAGCTCGTAGACCATCGACAGGCCGGTTGCGCCGACCGGATGGCCCTTGGAGACCAGCCCGCCCGAGGTGTTGACCGGAATGCGCCCGCCGATCGCCGTCCCGCCGCTCTCGACCAGTTCGCCGCCCCGGCCGATCTCGGCGAAGCCCATCATCTCGGCCTGGTAGATCTCACAAAAGGATGTCGCGTCGTGCAGTTCGGCGACGTCGATGTCCTGCGGGCCGACGCCGGCGCGGGCGTAGGCCTTATGCGCCGCGAAATGGGACAGGCCGGGCTCGTCGAGCCGGCGGTATTTGCCGCCGGCCAATTCGCAGGCGCGGATGCGGATGGCCCTCTCCTGCACTTCCGCCGGCTGGCCGCGCAGGAAATCCTCCGAGCAGACCAGCACCGCCGCCGCGCCGTCTCCGACCGGCGAACACATGGCGCGGGTCAATGGCCAGCTCACCGGACGGTCGTTCAGCACGTCCTCGACCGTGAGGTCGAAGCTGTATTGCGCCTTCTCGTTGCGTGCGCCGTTGCGGTGGTTCTTGGCCGCGCCGGCCGCGATCTGCCGCTGCGTCGTGCCATGGGCCTTCATGTGGTAGCAGGCCTGCATGGCGTAGGTGTCCATGAACACCGTGCGGTCCGGCCCTTCCTCGAACGGCTTGCCGGCCTCTGCGCCGGCCTCGGCGTAGTAACGCTGCCATTCTTCGGGCGTCAGCCGGTCGATCCCGGCCTCGTAGACGGCCATCGTGTCTTCCGGCGCCTGCGGGTTGAACAGCTTCTCGACGCCGATGGCGAGGCTGAGGCCGCACTGGCCGGAGAGGATGTCCTTCCAGGCGCCGTGCAATGCCATCTGGGCCGAGGCGCAGCCGCCCTCGACGTTGACCATCGGCACGCGCTCCGGGAACAGGCCGTCGCGCACCAGCGGGGTGAACAACACCTGGCCGCGGATCGAGGCCTGGCCGTCGACCCACATGCCGCAGTTGGAGAACCAGCCGAATTCGATGGCGTCGCCGGCCTCCATGCCGGCGTCGGCAAGCGCGGCGCAATAGGCCTCGCGTGCCAGGTCGCGATAGCTTTTTTCGGGCGCGCGTTCGAAGCGGGTCGAACTGGCGCCCACGATCCAGGCGTCGGTCATTCGTTTGGCCTCCGCAAGTCGGGGCAGGGGACGTGTGCGCCGGTCAGCCGACCGACGACCAGACCAGGCGCGGCTGCCGCTCGACAGCGCCGATCACATCTTCGAGCGACTGGGACTGCGCGATCTGCTGCGGGCCGGCTTTGAGCACAAACAGGCCGGGCCGGTCCTTGCGCGCGGCCGTCTTGGTGATGGCGAATTCCGGATGCTCGGCGGCGTTGCGGTAGAAGGAGACGGTCGCCTGGGTCGCGTCGTGGTCGATGGCGTAGTCGCGCCATTCGCCTTTGACGACGCGCCGGCTGTAGAGGCTGAGCAGCTTGCAGAGTTCGGACCGGCTGAAGAAGGTGTGGCGGGATGCGGGCGGCTGCCGCGGGGGGGAGGGGGGTGGATAGCGCGTCCCGGATGCCGGATGCCGGTGGCCGGCTGCGCGCCGGGACGCGCGCGCCTGTTCGATATCGATCAGTGTCCCCATGCCAGGACTGCCTCTCCGTTCGTCATGCGCCGCGTTTCCCGCTCTGTTCCCGCTCTGCCCGTGTGTCACGGTTTCGCAACGTGCAGTTTCACCGAAGCCCGGCGCAAAGTCGAGTCCGCGGCGGCGGGAATGTCGGGTCGGATCGCGAATTCTCCGGATTCGCAATGGGCAGTCCGGGGCGCACGCCGGGGAGCGGCGCCGATCGGCAGGACGGCAATTCGATTCCGGCAGGTGCCGGGGGGGTCGGGCGCCGCCGCCGAACGACACAGTGCAGCCGCCGGCGCATCCTGCTACGCTGACCGCCTGGAGCAGGTCGCATTACGAAAGGCGCGTCTTCCATGAAGGTCGGCATTCTCATCACCTCGCACCCGGACCCGAAGTCCGAGCCCTATCCGCACCGGGGCATTCACGAGCGCACAACCCGCGAGATTCTCGAAGCCGAGGACCTGGGCTTCGACGCCGTGTGGATCGCCGAGCACCACTTTTCCAACAAATACGGCATCCTGCCGGACCCGTTCAGCTACCTGTCCTATCTGGCGGCGAAGACGACCCGCATAAAGCTCGGCGCGGCGGTCATGGTCGTGCCGCTGCACCATCCCCTGCGCATCGTGGAAAATGCCGCCTTCGTCGATATCCTGAGCGGCGGGCGCTTCCAGCTCGGCATGGGCTCCGGCTACCGCCCCTACGAGTTCGAGGGGCTCGGCATCAGCTATGAGGAACGGCGCGCCATCCAGGCCGAGGCGATTCCGCTGATCCTCGACGGCTTCCACAAAAAGCGCGTGAACGGCGACGGCAAGTATTTCCGCTTCGCAATGGGAGAAAGCTACGAGGTCTTTCCGCAGCCCGTCCAGCAGCCGCACCCGCCGTTCTACATGGCCGCCGGCACCGACGGCTCGATCCGCACGGCGGCGCGCAACGGGTTCGGGCTGATGCAGTCCCTGTTGCCGTCGGCCGCCACCGTCGGCGAGCATATCGCGCTCTACCGCGAGCATATGGCGGAGGCGCCGGCCCCGCTGACCGACAACCCGGCGTTCGGCGAGGTCGATGTGGTGCGCATGACCTATGTTGCGCCGACCGACGCGAAGGCGCGCGCAGAGAGCGAGGCCGGGATCACGCACCACATGAAATCGTTCATGAGCGGCGAGGTCGGGCGCTACCTGGGCGACGTTGCCGAGAAGACGGACGAGAGCCAGTTCGACTACGAACGCCTGGTAAAGGACACCATCCTGCACGGAGCGCCCGATACGGTGCTGCGCAGGATCGAGGCGTTCCGGGATGTCGGCGCGACCTCGCTGATGCTCCACTATCCGCCCTATTACGGCCCCGAGCGGACGCTCGACATGCTGCGCCTGTTCGCCGCCGAGGTGCTGCCGGAGTTGAAGCGGATGGATACGGCCGCCCAGCCGCGCCGCGCCGCCGAGTGAGTGTTCCGTAGCCTCGATGGCCGAGACTGCCATCCACCCCTCTTTGTCGCCCCGGATGAAGCGAAGCGGAAATCCGGGGCCCAATGCCACATGCAGACGCCTTCCGGGTTGGCTCCGGGCCCCGGATTGAATCCGGGGCGGCACGGTTCGTGTTTCGGGCCAGCGACGGTTGGACGGCATTTGAGGGTTTCCTGCCGTCCGGCTGCGCCACCGGCGGGAATGCCGGCACAGCAAAGTCAACAGCACAATCCCGGACTTTCAGCCGCCCTTTTCCGGCCGCAGGATCCGGCGCATGACGTCGGTCCTGAGCACGAAGTGATGGTAGAGCGCACCCACGATGTGCAGGAGCAGCAGGACGAAGATCGCCAGCATGCCGGCCCGGTGCACGGCGGCCGACGCCTCAACGCCGCCGAACCAGGCGAGCGCGCCGGTCAGCGGCATCAGCAGGATGATGGCGTAGAAGCCGATATGGACCGCCCGGGCGGCGAAGCGCAGGGCCGGGTGCTCGGTCTCGGGCGGCGGCGGAGCGCCGCGCCGCAGCCTGAGCGCGACGCGCAGCAAGGCAAGCAGGAACACGGCAATGCCGCCGGCGACGTGCAGGTCGCCCATCAGGCGTTCGGTCTCCGTCGCCGCCGCGCCGCCCAGGGCTTCCCGGTACGCCCCATGCATCCCCTCGTGCAGCACGACCTGCGCGATAATCAGCACCGCGATAATCCAGTGCAGCACGATCTGCGCCAGGGAGTAACCCGTTCTGGCAGGCGGCATGGCTGGGCCTCGCGACAGGGACTGGAGCGCCGGGCGCCGGATTGCGGCCGGCCGGGCAGGGCGCCTATAGCGGACTATACGCCGGACGGTAAGGTTTCCGGCGGTTTGCAGGGGCGGGTTTCAAACCCGCCCCTACGGCGTCGACAGGCGCGCTTCCCCGTATCGTCGCTCAGTGGCGGTGTGTACCGAGAACGCAGAAAAAGCCGGACCGCCGGCGATTACTGCGAATCGCGCATCTGCCGGATGACCTCGGCGGGCGAAATGGAAAATTTGACCGTCGGACGGCGGTCGATTGCGGCCAGCGCTGCGTCGTACTCAGCTTCACTCTTTAATTGGCACGTTTCTTTTGTCGGCCGCGGCCTGGCCCTTCACCCCATCACAATCCTTGGCAGCCCCTCCGCCGGCGGGGGCGGGCGGCGGCCGGGGTCGAGCCAGCCGCAGTTGTTGCAGGTGCGCAGGTCCTCGCTGGCGTAATAGTCCCGGAATACCGGCGGCAGGTCGTCGACGATGCTATTGAGCTGGAACTCGTCGCGGTGGATGCGGTGGCCGCACTTGTCGCAATACCATTCGAAAGCGTCGAGATGGCCCTCCGGTCGCTGGGCCTCGATCACCAGGCCGTAGGAGCCGGGCTCGGGCCGCTGGGGCGAATGGCGGGTGTGCGGTGGCAGCAGCAGCACGTCGCCCTCGCGGATCGGCACGTCCTTCATGCGCCCGTCCTCGATGATCCGCAGGGTCATGTCGCCCTTGATCTGGTAAAAGAACTCCTCCAGCGGATCGTCGTGAAAATCCGTGCGCTCGTTCGGCCCGGCGACGATGGTGACGATGAAGTTGGCGTCCTGCCAGATCTGGGCGTTGCCGACCGGCGGCTTGAGCACATCGTCATGCTCGGCAATCCACTGCATGAGGTTGAAGGCGGCGAGTCCGGGCATGGTCCTGTTCCGCTGGATGGCGTTCCGCGCTGCGTCAAATCTCAACATAAGGCCGGCCGGCCCTGATCGCCAGCGGTGTATCGCGCCCCTCGATACGGCCCTTTGGGCCTACTCGGGATGAGGGAATCTTTTTTCACGCCATGCCTCAACCGTTACCCTAACCTCATCCCGAGTAGGCGCGCTTGCGCGCCGTATCGAGGGGCGCGGGCTTCATCCCGGCCGCCGCACATTCGCCGCCAGTTCCTTGAGATAGCGCAGGCCGGCGATGGCGCGGCTGCCGTACCAGCTGCAATATTCGCCGTCGACCAGGAGCGCCTTCTCCGGCGGGCAGCCGTGGTCGCGCAGGAAGGCGTCGACATCCTGCCGGGCGAATTCGTAGGGCTCGGTCGGGAACAGGAACAGGTCGGTCGCCGCGACGGTCTCCGGCGTCATCTCCACCGTGGGGTAGCGCACGGCCGGGTCGTGATGGCCGGTCCGCCAGCCGACCTTGTCCAGCATCGCAGAAATGTAGGTGTCGCGCGATACCGTCATCCACGGGTCTTTCCAGATGAAATAGAGCACCGAGAGGCGCCCGGCGGGATCGACCGCCGGCAGGGACTTGAGCGCCGCCTCGAACTGCCGGGCCAGCGCCGCCGCTTCGCCGGCCTTGCCGAACAGGCCGCCCATCAGGGCGTAGAGCCGGAGATTGTCTTCCGGAACCAATGGATGGGTGACGACGACGTTGGGCACGAACGCCCGGATCGCCTCGGCCATCTCGACGGTGTTCTCGTCGATATTCAGGACGGCGTGGGTCGGCGCCAGCGCTTCGAGCTTGCGCAGATTGATTTTCTTGGTACCGCCGACCGCCGCAATGCGCGTTACCGCCCCGGCCGGGTGGATGCAGAAATGGGTGCGCGCGACCATCCGGTCCGCGAGGCCGAGATCGATCAGCAGTTCGGTGATCGACGGCACGAAGCAGGCGATCCGCGCCTCCGGCCCGGCCGGGTCGAACCGGTTGCCGGCATCGTCTTCCAGCAGCGGTCCGGCCGCGTCTGACATGGGTTTCCTTCGCCGTGCGCCCGCGACACAAGCCCGGCCGGGCGGCGGCGTCAACCGGTTTCGGCCGTCGGAAGGGACCAAAATGCCCCTTATCCCGGAGGCGGCTCCTGCTCTATCACCGGGCCAACGACACAGGCGGGAGAGGGCGGTGAGCGGAGCGGGCGAAGCGGGCTGGTACGAGACCGGCCGCGGGGTGGTGGTGCCCTGGAAATGCGATCATTTCGGGCACATGAACGTGCGCTTCTATGCCGAGGCGTTCGACGACGCGAGCTTCCATATCTGGTCGGTCATCGGCGTGCCGATCGTCGAGATGGAGGAGGAGCAGGGCCTGATCGGGGTCGTCGCGTCGCTGAAGATCGATTTCCTGCAGGAGATCCGGGTCGGCCAGCTTTACGTCGTCGAGAGCGCGATCACCCGGGTCGGCGGCAAGAGTTTCACCTACCGTCAGCGCATGCGCGATACCCACAGCGGCGTCGTCCATGCCACGGCCGACCTGGTGGAGGTCTTCTTCGACAAGGTCGAGCGCAAGGCCGCGCCGATCCCGGACGGGGTTCGGGCGCTGCTGGAGGCGAAGCTGATCGGGGACGACGGCCGATGAATCATGTCCGGATCGGGCGGGACGGCCGGATCGCGACCGTGACCCTGGACCGCGGCGACCGCGCCAACGCGCTGTCGCTGGCGGCGATGCGGGAGCTGACCGAGGCTGCGCGCAGCTTCGAGGGCGATCACGAAACATCGGCCGTCATCCTGGCGGGCGGCGCGAACTTCACCATGGGCTTCGACCTGCGCGACGCCGAATCGGAGGAGGTCCGCACGCTGGGACTCGCCGAACGGCGCCAGCGGCTCGCCGCCGGGCCGCGCATGTGCCAGGCGTGGCAGGATATCGAGCCGTTGACGATCGCCGCCATCGAGGGCTGGTGCATCGGCGGCGGCGTGGCGCTCGCGGTCGCCTGCGACTTCCGGGTCGCCGGCCGCTCCGCCACCCTTTACGCGCCGGAGATCGAGCGCGGCATGAGCATGAGCTGGGGCTCGGTGCCGCGCACGGTCGCCCTGGTCGGGCCGGCGCGGGCCAAGCGGCTGCTGATCCTGGCCGAGCGGGTCGGCGCCGAACGGGCGCGCGACTGGGGCCTGGCCGACGAGATCGCGGAAGACGGGGCGGCCCTCGCCGCCGCGCGCCGGATGGCGGAGCGCGCCGCCGAACTGCCGCCGGCCCAGCTGCGCATGATCAAGGAGCTGATCGACGCCAACGCCCATGCGCTCGGCCGCGCCACGGCGGCCATCGACCGCGACCAGTTCATCCTGTCCCAGCAGAGCGGCGATTTCGAGGAGGGCGTCCGCTCCTTCCTCGAGCGGCGGCCGGCGAGGTTCACCGGCCGGTAAAACACCGGATTGTTTCGCCGTGCCGCAGCGAAAAGAACGCGCACAAAATTGCCGTAAAGTTTCTTTGTAACGCCACAATAATATCGAAATCGAGCCTTTTTTGTCGTAAAATTCCTGAAAACTACCGATCTTGATTTGAAACAAGAGATCAAAAAATTTATCGATTTTTCAATATATTGAGCCGAATTCTTGCCATTATATTATGCGAACCTCCTTCCGTAAGACAATACTAAGCGGAGGGAAAAATGACTATCGCGAGACGCACGTTCTTGTCGGCCGGCCTCGGCGGCGCAATTGCCGTCTGTTCGGGCACGCCGATCCCGGCGCTTGCGGCGATCGGCAGCGCATACCGGCTGTCCGGCCCGTATGTGCACAAGAACCTCGCCATCTTTCTGATTCACCGTTCCGGCGGCAGCGGGAAAACCGTGCCGCTGACTCTCAAGGAGGCGATGGAAGCCGGCGTCATTCAAGTGCTGGAAACGGGCACGGTCAGCCGGCTCATCGTCCGCAATCCGGGCGACCGCGAGGTCTTCATCCAGGCGGGCGATATCGTCAAGGGCGGCAAACAGGATCGCGTCCTGGCCGTCAGTATGGTCGTCCCGCCGAATTCGGGGAATGTCCCGATCGACGCCTACTGCGTCGAGCAGGGACGCTGGTCGAAACGCGGCGGGGAAAGCGTCGCGGACTTTTCCGTATCGACGGCGCTGGTGCCGTCCAGCGACTCGATCCTGGCCCTGATGGCCCCGAGCATGGCGCTGAGCGGGAGGCGCGTCGACACGGTCCGCGCGCAGGCCCGGATGTGGGCGTCGGTTCTGGAGACGCAGAAAAAGCTGGGCCGGACGATAAATCGGGACGTTGCCGACAGGCGCTCGCGGTCCAGCCTTCAGTTGACGCTCGAAAACGACGCCGTGGGCGCGGCCGTCTCAGGGTTCGAAACCGCGCTGGGCGGCCTGGCGGACAAGCATCCAGACGCGGTCGGCTATGTCGCCGCGATCGGCGGCACCATCGACCGCGGCGACGAGTTCGAGAGCGCCGCGCTGTTCGGCAAGCTGTGGCGGCGCCAGCTGCGGGCGGTGTCGACCGAGGCGCTGGCCCGGTTGTCGGCGCGGCCGGCCGCGTTGCCGACGCCCGAGGCGGTCGCCGCATTCATCGACCGGGCGCGCGCCGCCGGGACATCATTGCGGAAGATGCCCGGCGGACTCCGCGTCATCACCGGCTGGACCGAACGGTCGGCCTACGCGGAAACGGTGCGCGACGGCGGCCGCTGGCTCCACCGGCGCTTCATCCGCAAGCGGTAACGGCAGCGCCTCCTGCACCGGCGCGCGGCTTGCCGCCCTGAAGCCCGTCCGCTACAGCTGTCCGGTCGTGGATCGGACGGGGGAACGGGCCTTGGATACGCTGCTGCCGTCGGCACAAGACTGCGCTGCGCTTTTGAAGGAAAACGGCTGGACGGTCGCCGTTTCGGAGTCCTCGTCCGGCGGGCTGGTCTCGGCGGCCATGCTCGCGGTGCCGGGCGCTTCGGCCTATTTCCGCGGCGGCGGCGTCATTTACACCCGCGACGCGCGGCGCGCCTTGCTGCAGCTTGCCGATGCCGACGTCCGGGTCCGTGGCGCGACAGAGGCCTACGCCCTGATCGCGGCGACGCAAATCCGCAGCCAGCTCGATACGACCTTCGCCGTCGCCGAATCCGGCGCGGCAGGCCCTTCGGACAGCCCCTATGGCCCGGCGGCAGGCACGACCTGCCTCGCCGTCAGCGGCCCGGCCGACCTGACCCGCACGATCGAGACCGGCCATAACGACCGGCCGGAGAACATGCGCGCCTTCGCCCGGGCGGCGCTCGGACTGCTGCGCGAGGCGCTGGAGGCTGAAGCGGCCGGAGCGAACACTGGGGCGTAGGAGCGGGTTTCAATCCCGCCCCTACGGAATCCGGCGGATACCGCAACGCAATCCCGTCAGCTCACCACCGCCAGTTCCGCCTCGACGGTCCGGTTGAAGCGATCGAGGGCGCCTTCGAAGCGGCCGAAGCGCAGTTCCGAGTTGGCACCGGACGACAGGCCGCTCTGGATGCTCTCGCCGATGGCGAAGTCTTCCGACAGGGTGCGCGCGGTGATACCGTGGTTCTTGCGCCAGTGACGGGCGGATTCGGAATCGGCTGGATCGACGTCTTTGGGAACCAGTGTGGCCAGCCGCACGAATGTCCGGTCGGGCGCCCGCGGGATGCCCTGAATCCAGACGATATGGTCTTCCTGGACCAGCAGTTGTGCCGACGGGAAGACGGAATAGACCAGATTGGCCGCGCGGCGCAGCGACCGGCTGTTCTCGGGCAGCGCCATCTCGGCATCGAGGCGCGCGCGGGGCAGGATCGAACGGAAATGCCGGCCGAACGTCCGGTAGCTCGACAAGTTGTCCTGGAAGAACGGGCCGATGGTGTCCTTGTGCGCGATCCGGAAATGGTAGGATTCGAGGCCGCCCTCGTAGAGGATCTTCCAGTTCGCCGCGCGCTCCTCCACATCCTCGTGCACGATCCTGAAGGCGCCGGCATCCAGCCAGGCGAAGTCCGCCGCCAGCCCGCCGAGATAGCTGTCAATATCCGGCGGAGCGTCGCTGTCCGCGGCAATCCAGATCCAGCCGTAGGCCTCCCGGCAACCGAGGCGTTTCAGCCCCAGGCCGCTCTTGTCGATACCGGGAAAGCCGGCCTCGCCGTGGGTTATGCCCCTGAGCGCGCCGCGGTTGTCGTAGGTCCAGGCGTGGTAGGGGCAGGTGAAGCGGCGCCGGCAGCCGCTGTCCTCGCCGACCAGCCGGGAGCCGCGATGCCGGCATACGTTCAGAAAGGCGTGGACTGCGCCGTCGCCGTCGCGGGTCAGGAGCAGGGGCAGGCCGGCAAGGTCGCGGGTCAGGAAAGTGTCCGGCCCGGCCAGTTCGCTGCCGTGCGCCGTGAGGGCGGGCAGGGCGCCGAACAGCGCCTGCCGTTCCCGTGCGAACCGCTCAGGGCAGGTGTAGCGCTCGACCGGCGAGGTCGCGACTTCGTCATCGAGATAGAAGGAGCGCGCCGCGCGCAGGCCGGCCAGTTCTTCCAGCAGTTCGAGTTCGGTGTTGCGATCCATGGCGTCGTTTCCACCGTTGTCCGACGCGCGGATTGGTACGCCCCGGACTGACGATTGGTAAGGTGTATTCGGCGCGGCAGGTTGCAGCCTATCTGGCCTTCAGCGCGCCGAGATAGCGGTCGACCTCGGCGCCCCAGAGCCGGGGAAACAGGATGACGCTATGGCCGTTGCCGCCGGGCACCCGGTAGCCGACAAACCAGCCCTTGCCGCCGGCTGCGCCGAAGGCCTCGAAATTCCCGCGCGTGTGTTCCAGCGTATAGTACGGGTCCTTCTCGCCGTAGAGCCACAGCATCGGTCGCGGAAAAGCCGCGCCTCCGTTCATCAGTGTCCGGTTGATCCCGGCGGCAAGGGGACAGCCGCCGACCCAGCCGCCGACGAAATTGATAACGCCGCGCACATTCTCCGGATGCTGTCCGGCATAGGCGACCGCCAGGGCGCCGCCGCGGGACTGGCCAAGTAAGAGCACCGGCCCCGGGCGCACGTCCGGCCGTTTCTGCAGCGCCGCGATCGCGGCATCGACATCGGTGAGCGCCCGGTCCGCGCCCGCGAGATTCCGCTTCGTCTCGCAGGTGTAGCCCTTGGTCCGGTCGGCATAGAAGCCTTCGTCGTACAGGCCATCGGACCGGCCCCGGCCGCGCCGCTGGGGAAAGGCGGCCAGCCAGCCGCGCTGGGTCAGGAATTCCGCCAGGATCGGCGCGATAGAGGTCCGGCGGAACAGCCGCGGATCGTTGCCCCGGCCGGTCGAGCCGTGGTTGACGACGGCAAGCGGGAAGGGCCCCTTGCCGGCGGGCCGGAAGAGGACCGTTTCCAGACGGACCGGCTTGCCGTCTTCGGTCTGGCGCGTCTTCAGGAAGGTCCGTTCGCCGCCGATCCACGGTACCGTTGCGCCGGGCCTTTGCAGCGCGGAAAAGCTCTGCCGGGTCAGGACCGCCCGGCTGCGCTGGTTCCTGCGGGCGTAGGTTGCCAGTAGCCGGCCCGAGGGCGCCAGCTCATAGGTGATTTCGGTAATCCGGCCCTCGATCCTCAGCTTGTTGCCCTCGATCCGGCCGCCGAACCGCCACCAGCCGCGCTTGATCCGCCACACGGCGTCATCGCCGACGGCATAGATCAAAGTAACCGCGCCGTCGGCTTCGACGGATTCGATGGCCAGGATCGTCTTGAGGCCGCCGCTCCACGCCCCGACCCAGGTTCCGGCAAAGCGCCGGTCGACCGGGATTCCGGGCGGCACCCTCTCCAGCGGGGCGACATCGCCGGGCAGCGGAACGCCGTCGACGACGATATCGGGCTTGCCCGTTCCGGCCGGAGCATCGGCCCGGACAGGGGCCGCAATCGCCACGCAGAGCACCGTCAGCGCGACGGCAAGCGTTTTCGGTTGCAAAGCTGCCTCTCATTCCAAGCTACGAGATTCCGGCACGAACCTCGCACCTGGGATCGGTTCCAGGAAATCGGAAATAGTTAATATAAAACAAGTCGTTATAAGAAATTATGGCGACCCCGGCAGGACTCGAACCTGCGACCGTCGGCTTAGAAGGCCGGTGCTCTATCCAGCTGAGCTACGGGGCCGTGCCGCCTGTCCGGGCTAGAGGTGCGCGCGCCGGCCCCGCGCGTCAAGGGATCGCCGCCCTACAGCGGAGCAAATTGCGGCAATCCGACCGGCGCGGCGATGCGGCCGGCGACCGGGGCGGCGAAATGGGCGGCGAGGATGACCGCTGGCGTTTCGGCGTGGCGCTCGACGAAGCGCTGCCGGCTGGCGGCCGACATGGCCGGGTCCCAGCAGAATCGGCTGTTCCAGTCCGGGTGCCGGCACTGGACCGGATGGTGCAGCAGGTCGCCGGCGAACACCGCCTCCCGCCCGCCGGCCCGCAGGCGCAGGCAGACATGGCCCGGCGAATGGCCCGGCCAGGATTCGACGGTCAGCCAGTCGTCGACCGTGTGGCCGTCGGCGACGAAGACGGCCTGACCCGCCTCGACCACCGGTAACACACTGTCCTCGTAGAAGCCATCGCTTGCGCCTGCACCGTCAACAACATAGTCGCCGTTCTTCTTCCAATGCTCGAACTCTGTTTCGTGGAACAGGTAGCGCGCGTTCGGGAAAGTCGGCACCCAGCGGCCATCGAGCAGCCTTGTGTTCCAGCCGACATGATCGACATGGAGGTGGGTGCACAGAACGTAATCGACATCCGCGGGCGTCACGCCGATATCGCGCAGCCGGACCAGGAAATCGGTGTCGAGCCGGTTCCACGCCCGGGTCGAGGGCCGGTCCTTGCCGTTGCCGACGCAGGTGTCGATCAGCACCGTGTGGTGCGGCGAGCGCAAGACGTAGCAGTGGACGCTCTGGACGAAGCGACCGCTTTCGGGATCGAAGAAGTGCGGCTCCAGCCAGTCACGGTATTCCCGGATGGCGGCGATATCGCTCTCCGGCAGCAGGAATTCCGGCGGGAAGCCAAGCCCCTCGGCCTCGACGACCCGGTCGATGGTAATGTCGCCGAAACGCAGCTGTTGCAAAATTTTCTCCCGTTTGCCCTTGGCTCGCGGTGTACGTCGCGGAGGGCTCTACACAGCCCGAGAGATCGCGTGCGGTCAAGAACGATACGGCGGCACCGGTCGGCCTGGCGATGATGGATCATGACATCGTCCGAATTCCGCAACATACTGATCCGCAGTTCATGTTCGATCCGTCATCCCGACCGGACTTTCCCCACCCGTCTTCCCGACCGAGCGAAGCGAGCGGAGGGATCCTGGCTCGATCTACGGTAAAGGCCTGGAGTCCGGCGATGAGATCCCTCCGCTCTGCAATCCGTTGGATCGCCCCGCTCGGAATGACGGGAGAGGTTCGGGAAACAGCGCTCATGCCCGAAGGCCCCCGCGATGCGCGTTGACGGTACGCCCTATCGCTCGATCTGGCTCGATGCCGGCGGCACGGTCACAATCGTCGACCAGACGCTGTTACCCTTCGAATTCGCCACCCGGCCGCTGCATACGCTGGAGGACGCCGCGGAGGCCATTGACGTCATGCGGGTGCGCGGCGCGCCGCTGATCGGCGCCACGGCGGCCTACGGCCTGTGCCTCGCCCTGCGCGACGATCCCTCCGACGACGCCCTCGACGCGGCCTGCGAACGGCTGCTGGCGACACGGCCGACCGCGGTCAACCTGCGCTGGGCGTTGGACGACATGCGCCGGCAGGTGGGCGCCCGCCCGCCGGACGAGCGGGTGCAGGCGGCCTATGCCCGCGCCGCCGCGATCTGCGACGAGGATGTCGCCATGAACCGGGCGATCGGCGCCCACGCACTGGGCCTGTTCGAGAGGCACTGGAAGGAAAAAGGCGGGAAGGGGCGGCTCAACGTCCTGACCCATTGCAACGCCGGCTGGCTGGCGACCGTCGACTGGGGCACGGCGCTGTCGCCGGTCTTCCAGGCCAACGACGCCGGCCTGCCCGTCCATGTCTGGGTCGACGAGACAAGGCCGCGCAACCAGGGTGCGGCGCTGACGGCCTGGGAGCTGCGCAGCCACGGTGTGCCGCACACGGTGATCGTCGACAATGCCGGCGGCCATCTGATGCAGCGCGGCGAGGTCGATCTCTGCATCGTCGGCACCGACCGGACGACGGCGGGCGGCGACGTGTGCAACAAGATCGGCACCTATCTCAAGGCCCTGGCGGCGCACGACAACGGCGTGCCCTTCTACGTCGCGTTGCCCGGCCCGACGATCGACTGGTCGCTCGACGACGGCCGTGACATCCCGATCGAGGAGCGCGCCGCCGACGAGGTGACGACCCTGCGCGGCGTGGCCGAGGACGGCAGGGTGGGTGACTTCCGCATCGTGCCCGACGGCAGCAGCGCGGCCAACCACGCCTTCGACGTGACGCCGCGCCGCCTGGTGACCGCGCTGGTCACCGAACGCGGCGTCTGCAGGGCGAGCCGGGCCGGGCTCGAAGGGCTGTATCCGGAAAAAGCGGGCGCCGGCTGACCGCGGCGGAGAGGCGGCGGCCGGTCTTTACCACCGGCAGCATTCCGTGCAATTTAATCGAATAATCTTGCGGGATTCGAATGTTGCCGGGCGCACGCGGCAAACCGCGGGATCCGCCTCCTGTCCAAGACGGGTCCGCACCTGCCGCACCGGACCGTCCGGGCCGGGAGCGTGGCAAGGAACACAGGAGATCATGACGGAATTGTTCGGAGGCATCGTCGGCGGGCTCGGCCTGTTTTTCTTCGGCATGTGGCTGCTCACCGAGAATCTGAAGAAAATAGCGAGCCGGCGGCTCCGCCAGACGGCCCTGCGCTGGACCGGAAACCGGTTTACCGCGCTGCTCTGGGGAGCGCTTGCCGGCGGCGTCACCCAGAACATGACCGCGCTGACTTTCATCCTGGTGGGTTTCCTGCGGTCGGGCATGATCGCGACGCAGAGCGCTCTCGCCGCTATCCTCGGCGGCGCTATCGGTATTGCCGCCCTGGTCCTGATTGTCACCTTCGATATCAGGGCGGCGGCGCTCTACATTCTCGGTTTCGCCGGCATCGCGGCGGTCAGCGAGCGCCTGTCTAAATACCGGGCGGTTGCGGCATCGCTTTTCGGCGGGGCGATGCTGGTGATGGGCCTGGTCCTGCTCAAAGAGTCGGCAGCGCCGCTCGCAGAAGCGCCGTGGTTCAAGGACAGGATAGCGGAGACCGGGGATTCCCTGGTTCCGGTCTTCGCTATCGCCGCGCTGATGACCTTCGCGGTGCAATCCACCGGCGCAGTCTCGGTCTTCGGAATAGGCCTGGCTGCGGTCCATGTCGTCAGCGTCGACCAGGCGCTCATGATCGTCTACGGCAGCTTCTTCGGATCGGGCGCAATCATGTATGTGCTGTCGGCGGGGCTGACCGGCCGCTCGCGCCAGGTCGCCATGTATCAGGTCGCCAACAATGTGCTGCTCTGCGCGGTGCTGGTCCCGCTGCTCTACGCCGAAATTTATCTGGGCATTCCGGCGATCAAGGCCCTGATCTTCGCGACCGACCTGGAACTACCGCAGCAGCTGGCCCTGGTCTTCGTGGTCGCGGCTGTCCTCCCCTTGTCGATTCTGCTCCCCGTGCTGAGCGTTACGGCCCGGATTCTCGAGCGGCTGTGGCCGACATCGGAGATCGATGCACTGTCGCGCACGCAGTACATCCACGACCGTGCGACCGTCGATGTCGAGACCTCGCAGATGCTCGCCGATCTGGAGCAACGTCGGGCATTTGGCATGCTGTCGGGTTATTTCGATCTGGTGCGGCGGGGCGGGAAGATCGAACACTATCGAGAGGCGACCCGGACCGTATTGGTGGAAATCGACGGGTTTCTGTCGGATCTGCCGACTCTCCGCCCCTTGCAGGGCGTTGAAGGCCGCAACTCGCTGCTGAGTCGCCAAAAGCTGCTTCATTGGCTCGACGACACGGTGGCGGAGATGTGTACGGCGTTGGGTGGGCTCGGCGACCGGGCCGAACTCGAAGAGTTCCGAACGGGCGTCTGCGAGGGAGTCGACAGCGTGTTCCTGGCGCTGACGGATGCGATCGAGAGCGGCGACAGGGCGGCCTGGAATCTTGCCGCCGGGCTGCTCGGCGACCGGGGCGCACTGATGCGCCGGACGCGGGCGAAATACCTCGATGCGGTCGCGCCGCTGCGCGACGCCGACTCGACCGCCGTGATCCGGATCACCGGTGCCGTCGAGGAGATTTTCGTCCTGGTCTCGCGTCTCGCGCAGGAGATGAACCCACATTCGGACGCGCCAAGGCGAGACACCGGCCGGTCGGCGGCCGAGGCGCGGACTCCGGGCTTGCCCGGATACCTGTCGACCTCCCGATAAGGAAGAGGCCGGCCCCCGAGGAGACCGGCCTCTCTGGAATATTGGCTCCGGAGGAGGGATTCGAACCCCCGACAAGGTGGTTAACAGCCACCTGCTCTACCGCTGAGCTACTCCGGATCGATCGTTTGCAACGCCTGCGGCGCGGGCGGCGCAAACCGGAATTCCCGTGACCGAATTTCTAGGTCAAGAACGTCATTCGTCAAGCATGACGGCGGCGGAAAATGTGCAGTCTTGGAGGCCCGGGCCGGAATCGAACCGACGTGAAAGGATTTGCAGTCCTCTGCATCACCACTCTGCCACCGGGCCCCGATTTCGCATCCTGCGGGCCGGCGCGCGGCCGCTCGCCGTCCGTCATCCCCGGCGCCATGCCTGATGGGCGGCGACATATAGGGGGCGGGCGAAGGCCGGTCAAGAATTGGGCCGGCGCCGAACCGGGCCGGCGAGGAGTCCGTTGTCACCCGACGATGCGCAACCTATAAGTCCGCTTCGGCCGCGATGTTCCGGCAATGTCGCGGAAATTCTGGGTCGCTTGCCCCGGAGCGGTATGACGGACTTTGCTGCAGCCCGCGCGAACATGGTGGAAAGCCAGATTCGCCCCAACAAAGTGACCGACCCGGCGCTGATCCGCGCGCTGGAGACGCTGCCGCGCGAGCTATTCGTTCCGGTCGAGCGGCGGCCGCTGGCCTATATCGACGAGGATCTGGCAATCGGCGGGGGCCGGCACTTGACCGAACCGATGGTGTTGGCCCGGCTGATCCAGACGGCAGCGCCGGAATCCGGTGCGATCGCCCTGGCGGCGGGTTGCGGCTCCGGCTATGCCGTCGCCGTGCTGTCGCGCCTGTGCGAAACGGTCATCGGCGTCGAATCGGACACGGCGCTGGCCCGGCAAGCTGCTGCGACGTTGATCGACATAGGGATCGACAATGCGCTGGTCGTCGAAGGTCCGGCGAACGAAGGATATCCGAAACAGGCGCCCTACGATGTGATACTTTTCGACGGCGCCATACCCGATTTCCCCGACGCTGTTGCGGCCCAGTGCGCCGAAGGAGGGCGGATGGTCGGTGTTTTGACGGCCGGCGGCGGAATCGGACGGGCGACGGTCGGAACGAAGTTCGGCGGAATCGTATCGAAACGCCCGGTGTTCGACGCCAGCGTGCCGCCACTGCCGGAATTCGTCGAGGCCAACGTATTCAGATTCTAACAGGGCACAAGCGGGACCGGCGCGAAAGCGAAGGGGTTGGAGCGATGGTTACCCAGCGCAACGGGCAACGGAAAACACCGGCATTGCGACAACCGTCCTGCCGGATGGCACGCCTTTCCTCCCTCCTTGCTGCCTCGGGCCTTGCTGCGGGCGCGGCGATGACGCTTGCTGTTGGGCTGGTGCTCGGTGCCGGCGCGCCGGAAGCCCGATCCGAAACCCTGTCCGAGGCGATGGCGCGCGCCTACCGGAACAATCCGCAACTTCTGGCGGCGCGCGCCGGCCTGCGCGCGGTCAACGAGCAGGCGGCGCAGGCTTTCGCCAACTGGCGGCCCGGAGTCACCTTCTCCGCTGACGCCGGCTTTACGGCAAGCCGCAGCAAGCAACCCGGTCCTCAGTCCGGCAGCTTCCAGAGCACCAACCGCATTCCCGGCGGCGCGTCGCTGAACGTGACCCAGAATATCTATCGCGGCGGGCGCAACCGGCACCAGTGGCGCCAGGCTAACGCCAATATCGCCGCCCAGCGCGCCCGGCTGGCGACTGTGGAACAGAATGTGCTCCTGAATGCCGTTCGCGCCTACATGAACGTATCCCGCGACCTCGCCGTCCTGCGGCTGAACGCCAACAACGAGCAGGTGCTGGCCCGCCAGCTGCAGGCGACTCGCGACCGATTCAGCGTCGGCGAAGTGACCCGGACCGACGTCTCCCAGGCGCAGGCGCGCCTTGCCCGGGCCCGCGCCGCGACCATCCAGGCCGAGGGTATCCTGCAGGCGTCGCGGGCGAATTACGCCAATGTGATCGGCACAATGCCCGGGGATATCGAACGGCCGAAACTGCGGACCGACCTGCCGCGCGATCCGGCGGAGATTGCGGAGCAGGCCAAGCGCGACAATCCCTCGGTCATTGCGGCGCGGTGGGACGAACGTTCGGCACAGGCGACCGTTGACCTGGTGCGCGGCGAGTTGATGCCGACGGTGTCGATCAACGGGCAGCTCCAGCGGCGCTACAACGCCCAGGCGCGGGACACCATCGGCGATTCGGCCAGCATCACGGCAAATGTCGCAGTTCCCCTGTACCGGTCTGGCGGCGTCGCGTCACGGGTACGGGCTGCAAAACAAACGGTGTTCCGGCGGCGCGACGAACTGCGCCAGGCGCAGCGGACCGCGATCGAGAACGCATCGCGGGCCAATGCCGCACTGCGCACGGCGCGTTCGAGCGTCCGGGCGTTCGAGGCACAACTCGAGGCCAGCCGGATTGCGCTCAACGGCGTGCGCGAGGAAGCGGCGGCCGGCCTGCGCACGGTGCTCGATACACTGGACGCCCAGCAGGAATTGCTGAATGCACAGGTCAATCTGGTCCGGGCGCGGCGCGACCTGGTCGTCGCGACATACGAACTGCTCGCCGCCGTCGGCCGGATGAATGCAAAACGGCTCGAACTCAAGGTGAAACTCCACGATCCGGAAGAGCATTACCGGAAAGTGCGCCAAAAGGCGTTCGGTTTCGGCGAGACAATCGGCGGCGAACCGGCGCCTGCGAAATAGGGCCGGCTAAACAGGGCCGGCTAAACAGGGCCGGCTAAACAGGATTGCCGGCAAGGGCCCCGGTTTTCAGGTCGGGGCTGCTTGCCGGCAGACGGTGCGGCGCGACGCAATCCGGTTCCGGCAGACGAATAGGGCGATGACCGAGCGCGAATCCCGATCGAAACAGACCGGCGAACCGTCGGTAGACGATATCCTGGAATCGATCCGCCGGATCGTCTTCGAGGGCGACGACGAGGGGCTCGCGCCCGACGCAGGCATCCCGGAAGCGAAAAAACCTGCTGCGGACGTACCTGCCGTGGTTACTTCCGCCGCGGGCGCCGGCCGGCCGGCCTCGGAGGCGACCGCTCGGCCTGCCGCGCCGGATGTTCCGCCGGATGTTCCGCCGGGCGACTCGCCGGGCGACCCGCCGGATGCCGGCAATACGGCCGCCGTCGAAAACCGTGCTGCGGCAGAGGCCGGCCCGCCGGAAGGCGCTGCGCTGCAGGAACCGCCGGCGCCCGCGCTGGAAGGTTCGCAAGAGTCAGGGATTCCGGCCGGGCCGGCCGCCGGGGACGCCGGCGATACCGGCGCCGGAAACGACGATAAGGTCCTGCTGCTGACCGATATGATCGCGCCCGACGGCTCGATAGTGCGCCTCGGTCCGGGCCCTGCTAAAGCCCCGGCGCCACAGGAAACACCGGTGGCGGCCGGGGCAGGCGGCGGCGAAGGGGCAGGGGAGACCGCCCTCGACCCGGCGACGCAAAGCGATCTAGCGGCGACCGTCCGCGAATGGATGGACCGCAATGCGCCCGGCCTGGTCGACCGGGCCGCAAAGCGCGAATTGCAAAAACTGGCCGACCGGCAGGATTGACGGCGCCGGCCCGGTCGGCAAATCCCGGTCGGCTGTTTCTACCCGGCTATTCCGTTGCGGCGTTTCCGTTGCCGGGCGCGACGTGCGCGGCGAAATTGCCGAAGAACTGGTCCGCCATCTTGCGCGCCGTGCCGGCGATCAGGCGCGATCCGATCTGGGCGAGCTTGCCGCCGACCTTGGCGTCGGCGTCGTAAGTCAGGATCGTTTCGGCGCCGTCTTCGGCCAGGCGCACATTGGCGCCGCCCTTGGCAAAACCGGCCACGCCGCCCTTGCCTTCCCCCTGGATGCGGTAGCCGGCGGGCGGATCGATATCGTCGAGCTCGACCTCGCCCTTGAAGGTTGCCGAGACCGGCCCGACCTTCGCCTTGACTGTCGCTGCAAAGCCGGATTCGGACGTCTGCTCCAGCTCCTGGCAGCCGGGGATGCAGGCGCGCAGCACATCCGGATCGTTGAGGGCTTTCCAGACGGTTTCCCGGCTCGCGGGGATTCGGTATTCGCCACTCATTTCCATGTCGGGAATGCTCCGGTTTTGCTGGATTCGGGAGTGAAGTTAGGCGGCCCAGCAGGATCGTGCAAGCCGCCGCCGGTCCGTTACGGCTGCGGGCAAAATTCCGTTTGGCAATCGGTTCAGGTCTGTTACATGACAGCCAGGAAAGCGTGCAGCGAATGACGCGCGTCCCGTTGTCAGAGAGGCGGGGAAAACCCGGCGTCTGTACGATCGGACTGGCAACCCCTTTTTCGGCAATATCTCAGGGAGAGACGACATGCTCAAAATTTGCAGCCCGGCGGCGGCCGTCGCCGCTGCCGCTGCCGCGGCGATAGCGGCGGCGCCGGCTTCGGCGAAGGTCGAAGGCGATACCATCGTGCTCGGTTCGGCGCTGTCCGAAACCGGCAAATATTCGACCAACGGCATCCACGCCAAGAACGGCTACGACATCGCCATCGATCTCATCAACAAGACCGGCGGCGTCAAGGTCGGCGGCAAGTCCTACAAGCTTCGCGTCATCTACTACGACGACGAATCGACTCCGGCCCGTGGCGCCCAGCTCGCCGAGCGGCTGATCAAGCAGGACGGCGTCAAATACATGTTGGGACCGTACAGCTCGGGCCTGACCAAGGCGATCGCGCCGGTCACCGAGAAGTACCGCATTCCGATGGTCGAGGCCGAGGGCGCCTCGCGCTCGCTGTTCACCAAGGGCTACAAGTATCTGTTCGCGGTGCTGTCGACCTCCGAGCAGTATCTCGCCAGCGCCATTCAACTCGCGGCCGAGATCGCCGACAAGGCGGGCAAGAAGCGCAAGGACGTCAAGATCGCCATGGCGTTCGAGAACGATCCGTTCTCGCTCGACGTGCGCGCCGGGGTGGTCGACGACATCAAGCGCCTCGGCATGTCGATCGTGATCGACGACCGCCTGCCGCGCGACCTGTCGGACATGACCGCGACGCTCACCAAGGTACGCGCGCTCAAGCCGGACCTGCTGGTCGTTTCCGGCCATTCGAAGGGCGCCGCGACGGCGGGCCGCCAGATCAAGGAACTCAAGATCGCGACGCCGATGGTCGCGATGACCCACTGCGAATCGTCGAAGCTGGTCTCCAAGTTCGGCGCCGCGGTCGACGGCTTCCTGTGCCCGACCCAGTGGGCCGAGACCCTGTCCTACAAGGGCAAGTATTTCGGCAGCGCGGCGGAATTCGACAAGAAGTTCAAGGCGACGTTCAGCGGCTACAAGACCGTGCCCTACCAGTCGGCCCAGGCCGCCGCTGCGGTGCTGGTCTGGAAAGAGGCGTTCGAGCGTGCCAACAGCTTCGACAAGGAGAAGGTCCGCGAGGCCATCGCCAGCACCGAAATGACGACGTTCTACGGCAGGATCAAATTCTCCAAGGCCGGCAACAACATCGCCAAGCCGATGGTGCTGCGCCAGATCCAGGACGGCAAGTATGTCGTTGTGGCGCCGTCGAAATGGGCCTCGCACAAGGTCCAGCATCCGCGCAAGGTACAGTAGTCCCCAGCAGGGGCTTGCGACCCGTGAATGCAGTACGCCCGGTTCCCTCGGGGGCCGGGCGGCTGCATTTCCGTCCGCGGACAATCGAACGCAAGACATAGCCCGATGGCGACCCCGAAAACGGCATCGCAGTCACGCACCGGTTTCCTGACGCCGGCCTGGCTGAAATCGTCCGGCGACGGCTGGACCCTGGTGGCGATGATCGCGCTGGTCTGCGTCGTGCTGGTGCTGATCAGCGGCCAGGCCCAGACCAACCTGACCATCCTCCAGATCGCCTGGCAGCAGAACATCCAGCTGCTGCTCGACGGCCTGTTCATCGGCGCCATCTTCGCACTGGCGGCCTACGGCCTCGCCCTGGTCTGGGGGGTGATGAACGTCAAGAATCTGTGCCAGGGCGAATATGTCATCATGGGCGGATACATCGCCTATTATCTCTACGAAAACGGCATCCATCCCTTTTTCGGACTGCCGGTCGCCATCGTCTTCATGTTCGGCTTCGGCTGGGCGGTTTACGTCCTGGTCATCCGGCGCGTCATCGACCGGGACCTCTTCACCTCGCTGCTGGCAACCTTCGGCATCGCCATCGTCCTGCAGCAGGGCCTGAACCTGATCTTCGGGCCGGAGGTCCAGACGGCGCGCTCCGGCCTGCCGACTGCGACCGTGACGCTGGGCGGCGGCGCCTTCACTTTCGCTTGGATCAAGCTGACCGCCTTCCTGATGTGCGGCGCGCTGGCGCTGGCGGTCGTGATCTTCATGAAGCGCAGCCGCATGGGCCAGGCGATCCGCGCCACGGCGCAGGATGCGCGCGCCGCCCGGGTCATGGGCATCGATACCGACCGGGTCTACGCCTTCACCTATTCGCTGAACGCCGCGATCTGCGGCGCCGCCGGCGTGCTGATCGCCATGATCTGGGTGATCCAGCCCTTCTACGGCATCACCCACTCGATCCGCTCCTTCGTGATCGTCACGGCGGCCGGCTTCGGCAACCTGCCGGGCGTCATCATGGCCGGCCTCGGCCTCGGCGTCGCCGAGCAGTACAGCGGATTCGTCCTGGGCGCCGACTTCCAGCAGGCGACGGTGGTCGGGATGCTGCTTCTGGTCCTGATCTGGCGCCAGATCATCGAGAACAAGCACCGCCGGGTGGTGGAGTAGGGCCCGATGATCGGGAAACGGATCGAAAAGCCCGTCTACGTCCTGCTCGCCGTTTTCGGCGTGATCGCGCCCATGGTCTTCCCGGCCTATGTCCAGCAGATCGCGATGCTCTGGATCATGATCGTGTTCGCGCTCACCTGGGACACGATGGGCGGCCAGATGGGCTACAACTCTCTGGGCAACATCTTCTTTTTCGGCGCCGGTATGTATATCGCCGCGGTCAGCCAGATCTGGCCCTGGTACGATGTCGGGCAATACACCGACCCGTCCGGTTCGCTGACCACGTCCTTCACGCCGGACCAGTATTTCCTCGGCCTCGCGCTCGGTATCGTGCTGGCCGCGCTCGGATCGGTTGTGCTGGCGGCCATCTTCGGCCTGATCGTGTTCGGCCTGCGCGGCCCCTATTTCGCCATCGGCACGCTCGGCCTGGCGATCGCCGCCGGCGAGCTGATCGGCGCCTGGGACTGGGTCGGCGGCGGCGGCGGCATCCGGCTGCCGGTCTTCCCGTCGGGCACCGACGCCGATCCGCTGTTCCGCGTGCCGTTCGGGGATATCCAGTCGGCCGACCTGCAAGGCGTTTTCTTCTACTGGACCTGTTTCGCGCTAGCGGTACTGACCTTCCTGTTCCTGCGCTGGCTCTACCGTACCCGCTTCGGCCTGATGCTGAACGCGATCCGCGACGACGAGGCCAAGGCCGAGGCGCTCGGCGTGCGGACCCAGCTCTACAAGACGGTCGCCTGGTCGATCTCCGCCTTCTTCCTCGGCATTTCGGGCGCCCTGTTCGGCAACATCATCGGCTTCATGGAGCCGCTGGAGGTCGCCTTCCCGACCGTCACCTTCGGCATCTTCATGGTGCTGATGGCGCTGCTGGGCGGCAAGGGCACGCTCTGGGGGCCGGTGATCGGCGCCACCCTGTTCCACATCATCAAGGAAGTCACCTGGACCTATTTGCTGGGCTGGCAGTGGGTCGTGCTCGGCCTGCTGATCGTCATGACGGTCGTGTTCTTCCAGCAGGGCATCGTCGGCTGGCTGCAGGAGCAGCGGCCCGAATGGTTCGGCATCGAGGTCGACCGGGGGACCGTCGGCCAGCAGGCCGACGCCGAAGCGGCCGAGGCGCTCGAAGCCGCCAGGAATGCCGCCAGGGATGTCGCGGGGGATGCCGCGGGAAGCGGCGCCCGATGAGCGCTCTGATCGAAGTCGACAATGTCTCGAAGTCGTTCGGCGGCGTCGTGGCGAACGACTCGATCGGCCTCAACGTCGAAGAAGGCAGCATCACCGGGCTGATCGGGCCCAATGGCTCCGGAAAGACAACCCTGTTCAACTCCATCGTCGGCTTCCACCCGATCGATTCGGGCAGCATCCGCTTCGAGGGCCTGGAAATCTCGAAAATGCGCGTGCCGCAGATCGCCCGGCTCGGCATGCTGCGCACGTTCCAGCAGACGCGGATTTTCCGGAAATTGAACTGCGTCGAGAACATGCACGCTGCCCTGTCGCACCGCGGCGGCACCTTCCGCAGCATGTTCGCACGCAAGTCCGGCGAGGCGGAGGAACGGGCGGAGGGCCTGCTGGACTTCGTCGGCCTGTATCAGAAGCGCAAGCTGCGCGCCGGCGACCTGTCGTTCGGCCAGCAGAAGCTGCTCGAATTCGCCATGGCGCTGATGAACGAGCCCAAGGTGCTGCTGCTCGACGAGCCGACCGCCGGCATCAACCCGACGCTGATCAACGGCCTGATCGACCGGCTGCGCCTGGCCAACGACCGGTTCGGCGTCACCCTGTTCGTGATCGAGCACAATATGCGGGTCATCATGAACCTGGCCGAGCACATCTACTGCCTGGCCCACGGCGAACTGCTCGCCGAAGGCCCGCCGGACGAGCTGCGCAACGACCAGCGCGTCATCGACGCTTATCTGGGGGCCCACTGATGGCCGGGCGCGCAACGGAACCGGGCGGCAAACCGACCACAGGCTATGGCGCCGGTTCGGTCGACACGGTCATCTCGGTCGAGGATGTCGTCCGCGAAGTCCAGAAGATCGCGGAGGAGGGGCCGGCGGTCGAGGAACTGGCGGCACTGGCGAACGACGACCCGTTCCTGTCCATCGACACGCTGTGCGCCGGCTACGGCAAGATGGAGATACTGCACGATTTCCATCTTCATGTCGGCCGGGGCCAGTCGCTGTGCCTGATCGGACCGAACGGCGCCGGCAAGTCGACCGTCCTTCACTCGATTTTCGGATTCACCAACATCTTCTCCGGCGCCATCACGACCGGCGGGGCGGAGAAACGCGACGTGACGAAGCTTGGCTCGAGCGACAAGCTGCGCAGCGCCGGCATCGCCTACATCCTGCAGGACAAGTCCGTCTTCCCGGACATGACGGTCGAGGAAAATCTCTGGATGGGCGGCTATCTGATGCCCGATCCTGCCGATGCGAGGCGTGCCGCCGAAGGGGTGTTCGAAAAGTACGACCGGCTCGCCGCCCGGCGCAAACACCAGGCCAAGGTGCTGTCCGGCGGCGAACGGCGTTTGCTGGAAATTTCCCGCGCCCTGGTGATGAACCCGGACATTCTGCTGGTCGACGAACCTTCGATCGGCCTGGAGCCGCGCTTTATCGACATGGTGTTCGAGATCCTGGACGATCTCCAGCGCGGCGAGGGCAAGACCATCGTCATGGTCGAGCAGAACGCCAAGAAGGGCCTGGAATTCGCCGATATCGGCTATGTCCTGGTCTCCGGCCGGCTCGCGCTCGCCGGCCCGGGCAAGACACTACTGGAAAACCCGGAAGTCGGCCGCCTGTTCCTCGGCGGGTAGCCCGGTTTTTCGAATACGCCGCGGTCGCCGTTCGATCGGCGCCGCAGGGGAGGGTCAAACCTTCTCCTGCAAATCCGGGCGAGCGGATTACCCGGAAAATCCGGGCTAAACCAGATCCTTCGGACGGACGAAGCGCAGCAGCGTTGCCTTGCCCGGCCCGAGCGACGACCACGGTCCGTCGAACGCCAGGTCGGCCGCGGCGGCGGTCGGGAACTTGGCGCGCATTTCGGCGACCGCGAGTGCGGCACGGTCCGCCGCGAGCAGGATCGCCAGCCCGTCAAACCCCGGATGGTGGCCGACCAGGCAGACCGTCTCGACCGCCTCGTCCAGCGATCGCAGCCGCTGCAGAAGGTCGGTGGTCTCGGCGAGATAAAGGCTCTCGTCATGGACCGGATCGGGCGCGTCGGGCCATTGCCGGGCGACGATCGCCCAAGTCTCCGTGGCGCGGTGCGCGGCCGAGCACAGCACGAGGGACGGGACCGGGCATTCGTCGGCCAGCCAGGCTCCCATGAGGGCGGCGGCCCGGCGTCCGCGGCCGTTCAGCGGACGCTCGAAATCGGACCCGTACCCGGCCGCCCAGTCGGACTTGGCGTGCCGCAGGATCAGGATGCGGCGGTTGATGTCTGACCCGGCCATTATGTTCTCCCGAAAAACTGCTATATAATAGGATCGGAGAAAGGCCCGAAGGCCGATAAAGACGCGGACCCCGATGGACGACCGGATCGCCCCGTTACAGGACAGCGACGCCCAATACGCCGACTCCGGGCCGGAGAGTCCGGATGCGGCCGGTATTTCGCTGACCGATCCGAACCGGTTCATCAACCGGGAACTGTCCTGGCTTGCCTTCAACGAGCGGGTCATGGAAGAGGCCGACAACCCCGATCACCCGCTGCTTGAGCGCCTGCGCTTCCTTTCCATTTCGGCAAGCAACCTGGACGAATTCTACATGGTCCGGGTCGCCGGGTTGAAGGGACAGGTCGATGCCGGCGTGACCACGCCGAGCCAGGACGGACTTTCGCCGGCCGAGCAGTTGCGGGCAATCTACGACCGGGGCGGCGACCTGATCGAATCGCAGCTGGCGGCCTGGCGGCGCCTCAGGGCCGACCTCGACCGGCACGGCATTGACGTAATCGAGCCGGGCAGTCTCGACGCGGCCGACCTGGCCTGGCTCGACGGCCATTTCATGGAGGAGGTATTCCCCGTCCTGACGCCGATTGCGGTCGATCCGGCGCATCCCTTCCCGTTCATCCCCAACCTGGGCCTTGCGATCGCGCTCGAACTGGCGCGGCCGGACAACGACGAGTCCCTCTATGCGCTGGTCCGCCTGACCGACCAGCTGCCGCGCTTTGTCCGGCTGCCCGGCGAGGCGGCGCGCTACGTCACGCTGGAAGACCTGGTCGGGCTGATGTTGCACCATCTGTTCCCGGACTTCGAGGTCCAGGCGCGCGGCCTGTTCCGCGTCATCCGTGACAGCGACATCGAGATCGAGGAAGAGGCCGAAGACCTGGTCGCCCTGTTCGAAACGGCGCTGAAGCGGCGCCGGCGCGGCCATGTCATCCATCTTTCGGTCGATGCCGCGATGCCGGAGAGCCTGCGCAGTTTCGTGGTCAAGGAACTGGAGGTGCCGGAAGTCGATGTCTTCGAGATCGACGGCCTGCTCGGATTTGCCGATGTCAACCAGCTGATCGACAACGGCCGCCCGGAACTGCTGTTCGAGCCCTACAACCCGCGCTCTCCCGAGCGTATCCGGGATTTCGGCGGCGACTGTTTCGCCGCGGTCCGGGCCAAGGACATCGTCGTCCACCATCCTTACGAGAGTTTCGACGTCGTCGTGCAGTTCCTGCGCCAGGCGGCGCGCGACCCCTCGGTCGTTGCGATCAAGCAGACGCTGTACCGGACGAGCACCGATTCGCCGATCGTCGCGGCGCTGGCCGAAGCGGCCGAGGCGGGCAAGAGCGTCACGGCGCTGGTCGAGCTGAAGGCGCGGTTCGACGAGGCGGCCAACATCCGCTGGGCGCGCGATCTGGAGCGCGCCGGCGCCCAGGTCGTCTACGGCTTCATCGACCTCAAGACCCATGCCAAGGTCTCGCTGGTCGTGCGGCGCGAGGGTCACGGGCTGGCCCGTTATGCCCACTACGGCACCGGCAATTATCATCCGATCACGGCGCGCAGCTATACGGATCTTTCCTTCTTCACCTGCGATCCGGTACTGACCCGCGATGCCGCCCATCTGTTCAACTACATGACCGGCTATGCCCGACCGGAACCGATGCAGAAGCTCGCGGTCGCGCCGATCGACCTGCGCCAGAGGCTGCTGGAGCATATCGATACCGAAATCGCCCACGCCAGGGCCGGCAAGCCGGCGCAGATCTGGGCCAAGGTGAACTCCCTGGTCGACGGGCCGATGATCGATGCGCTCTACCGCGCCTCCCAGGCCGGCGTTCAGATCGATCTGGTCGTGCGCGGCATCTGCTGCCTGCGGCCCGGCGTGCCGGGTATGTCGGAGAAAATCCGGGTCAAGAGCATCGTCGGTCGGTTCCTCGAACATTCGCGCATCGTCGCCTTCGCCAACGGCAAGGCGCTGCCGAACCGCGGTGCGAGGCTCTACCTTTCGTCGGCCGACTGGATGCCGCGCAACCTCGACCGCCGGGTCGAGAGCCTGGTGCCGATCGAGAATCCGACCGTGCACGAGCAGGTGCTCGACCAGATCATGGTTGCCCAGGTCAACGACACCCGGCAGAGCTGGATACTGGACGCGGACGGCCGCTACGCCCGGGTCTCGGCCGAGAAGGCTTCCGGACGTGCATCGAAGGGCTTTTCCTGCCATACCTATTTCATGACCAACCCGAGCCTTTCCGGCCGCGGCAGTGCCTTGCGCGGCAAGGGGCGGCGCCCGCCGGTCGATCTGTCGTCCTCCGGAAACGCATGAGGAATCGCGCCTGAATGGCCTCCGGCCTAGCTGAAAATGCTGCCGCGCAAGAATTTGCTGCCGGCAATGTCGCCGTGCTGCCGGTCGGCGCGGACGCGAACGGAGAAGCCGGGGCTCCGGACGCCGGAGCGCGGGATTATTATTTCGGGCGGCGGGTCGCCGTCATCGATATCGGCTCCAATTCCATCCGGCTGGTCGTATTCGAAGGATCGGCTCGCGCGCCGACGCCGATTTTCAACGAGAAAGTGATGTGCGGGCTCGGCCGCGGTATGCAGTCCAGCGGTCGGCTCAATCCGGAAGGCGTCATTCGGGCGAAGGAAAATCTCGGGCGGTTCGTCAGCGCCGCGGCCGCCATGAATGTGGCGGGCCTGTCGGCTTTCGCGACGGCGGCGGTGCGCGAGGCGGCGGATGGCCCCGTCTTCATCGAAGCGCTGAAGCGCGATCCGGGCCTGGAAGTCCGGGTGTTGAGCGGCGAGGACGAAGCGCGCCTTTCGGCCTATGGCGTCATGGCCGGCTTTCCCGAAGCAGAAGGCGTCGTCGGCGATCTGGGCGGCGGCAGCCTGGAACTTGTCCGGGTCGGCAGCGAGCAGGTCCACGAGATGGCGACCCTGCCGCTCGGTCCGCTGCGGTTGAACGAGGCCATGGCGCAGGGCGAGACGATCGGCGCCCGGGTCAAGAAATCGCTGACCGAAATCGATTGGCTCGCCCGGGCGGAAGGCAAGACGCTCTTTGCCGTCGGCGGCGCATGGCGCTCGCTGGCCAAGGTGCATATGGCGCAGCACGACCGCGCGCTGAGGATGGTCGACGGCTACCGGGTCGACGCCGCGCCCTTCGCCGATTTCGCCAAATTGCTGGCGCGCCAGAGCGACCGGGGGCTGGACCGGCTTCCGGCGATCTCCGCCAGGCGGATCGAATCCGTGCCGGCGGCATCGATCGTGCTGCGCCGCCTGATCCGGCTCGCCCGGCCGGCACAGATCGTGTTCGCCGCCCGCGGCGTTCGCGAGGGGGTTCTGTACGAAGCGCTAGACCTCGAGACGCGGCGGGCCGATCCGCTGCTCGCCGGAGCGGCCGCCTTCGGCCAGCGCTTTTGCCGGTTCACCGGCCTCGGTCCGGCGCTTGCCGCCTGGACCGGCGGCATCTTCCCCAACGAAACAGGCGAGCGGACACGCCTGCGCCGGGCGGCCTGCGAAATTGCCGACGCCGGCTGGTTCGACCATCCGGACTACCGCAACCGGCATGCCTGGGGCCGCATTCTCACCGCCCCGCTGATGGGGCTTGACCATGCCGGCCGTACTTTTCTGGCCCTTGCGGCAACCGCCCGTTACAGCGGCGGGATCGAGGAAGAGATGGAGCGGACCGCACGCGACACGGGCCTTGGCGAAGACGATATCCGCGATGCATGGGCGCTCGGCCAGGCGCTGCGGCTGGGCTACACCATCGCCGCCGGACAGCCTGAAGTCCTCGACCGCAGCCGTTTCGAGCGCACGAATGACGGCCTCGCGCTGATGGCCGACCGCAACGACATCCACTATTTTGGCGAAGTTATCCAGAAGCGCCTCGGCGACCTCGCGGCGACGCTGGACCTGGAGCCGCGGCTGATCCTGGGCCAGCCATGACGGCTGCGGAAGGGCTGTTCCAGTTTCTTGCCCAGGAGCGTGTCGGCTGGGGCACGCCGGCGCCGCTGGCGATCGCGCGGGAGATGGCGGCGCTCGGCGCGTCCCGGGCCCTGATCGTGGCCTCCACCACCATCGCCACCCGGACGGACCTGGTCGCCGCCATCGAGGCCGAGCTGGGAAACGGCGTTGCCGGCCTCTTTACCGGCTGCCGGGAACACACGCCGATCGATACGGTCGTCGACTGCGCGACCGCGATCCGGCGCAGCGAAGCCGATGTCGTCGTGACCGTGGGCGGCGGCACGCCGATCGATACCGTCAAGGCCGCCATCCTGTGCCTGGCCGAAGACGTGCACGATGCGGACGCCCTGAAATCCTACTGCGTGCGCGTCGGCGCGGACGGATCGCGCACCGTGCCGCCGGTCGGGCCGTCGGCTATCCGGCAGATTGCGGTGCCGACGACGCTCTCCGGCGCCGAATTCAGCAATATTGCCGGCGTGACCGACCCGGAACGCGGCATCAAGGACGCCTATATCGCGCGCGACAGCGCACCGGTCGCTGTCATTCTGGATCCGGCGGCGACGGTCCACACGCCGGACTGGCTGTGGCTCTCGACCGGCGTGCGGGCGGTCGATCATGCGGTGGAGACCCTGTGCTCGCGCTCGGCCCAGCCATTGCCGGACGCCACGGCCATCCATGCCCTGAAAATCTTTGCCGAAGCGCTTCTGCGGACGAAGGACGACCCGGACGACATGGACGCGCGGCGCGCGTGTCAGCTTGCGGTCTGGCTCGCCGCCTTCGGCCTCGGCCGGGTCGAATACGGCGCGAGCCACGGCATCGGCCACCAGCTCGGCGCGGTCGGCGGCGTGCCCCACGGCCATACCAGCTGCGTCATGCTGCCGAGCGTGCTGCACTGGAACGCACCGGCGAACGCCGCGCAGCAGGCGGCGGTGAGCGAAGCCTTCAGCCGGGCAGGAGAGCCGGCCGGTGACGTGCTGGCCGATTTCATCGCCCGGCTCGGCCAGCCCGGCACCCTGCGCGCCGTCGGCATCGCCCGGGACCAGCTCGACACCATCGCCGAAGGCAGCCTGGGCAACATGATGGTCCGGTCCAACCCGCGGCCGATCGACAGCGCCGCACAGGTGCGCGAAATCCTCGACATGGCGTGGTAGGCGCAGGGAGCGAGCGCATTCACGGCATGCCGATTCGCGCCGCCAGTCCGGTGAGCGCCGCCCGTACCATGCCGGATTTCTCGACATCGGACAGGAACGGCGCCCGCGAGATTTCCAGCTGGAGCCACGGCATTTCGGCTGAATGTTTCCTGGTGATGTAGCCGCCGCCGAACGGCTCGTTGATCGTCACGTTGGGACCGATCCGTTCCTCGAAACGGTCCTTCAGCGCGCCGATCCAGGCGTCCGGGCAGGTGCCGCCGCGATTGCCGAGGCAGATCCACGGCCGATCCCGGCCCGCATCCGGGCCGACGGGCGGGCCGTGGGCGGCCATCGTGTGGCAGTCGATGGCAAGGCGGGCCGACCGTTCCGCCGCCAGTTCGCTCAATCGGCGATGATAGGGTCGGTGGTAGCGGCCGATCAGCCCTTCGGCGACGCTTTCGGGTAACGGCTCGCGATAGACCGGCACATTCCAGCAGGTATGGGTCTTGACGACGCCGTCGCGCCGCCGGTCGTCCTCGGCGCGGTTCATGTCGACGATGGCCCGGGCGACATCCGTCGCGTGGAACGCCGCGACGAGCGGCTCCAGCCCGAGATAGATTTCCGCCGCGCCTTCGTCGCCGTCCTCCTCGATCTCGCGGTGCGTCAGCGCACAGTAGGGCGCGGCCTCCGGCGGCACGGTGAGGCCGGCATGGGGCACCGAGAGCAAGAATGGCAGGGTCAAGGGGCCGGCCCGGCGGCGGCGCCGTCGCGCCGCGGATCGGCGACGCCGGTCAGGGCGCCGGTCTTGTGGTCCCGGAGCACCATCTGCACGCATCCCATGTAGAAGCTGTAGGCTTCCCGGCGCACGATATCGAAGCCGTGCCGGCGCAACCGGGCCGGAATGTCGTCGCGAAGCCGCGATGCCTCCAGCGATACCTTGCCGTCCAGCGAACAGTGGATACGGGGCGCCTCGACGGCGGCGAAGGGCGAGGCGTGGCGCAGGCGCAGCAGCACCTGGAGAATCGACGGCGCGATCCGTTCGCTGCCCGGCGAACCGATGGCGATCCAAGGTTTTCGGCCGCGGAAGATCACGGTCGGCGCCACGCTGGCCCAGGGAACGGCGTTCGGCCGCATATGGTAGGGGTGCGAAGGGTCGCTGTATTCGAAGGCGTTCATGTAGTTGTTGTAGAGGAAGCCGAGGCCGGGCGTGGCGCAGCAGGAACCGTAGACATTCTCGATGGACTGGGTCAGCGCCACGACGTTGCCGGCCTCGTCCATAACCGACAGATGGGTGGTTTCGCCGTGGCTCTGTATCCGCCTGCCGATCTGCCGCGCAACGCGCTTGGCGTATTCGGTGCGGACCATTTCGCGGCTCGACACCTGCGAATAGAAATTCGGGTCGTAGGGACGGTCCTGCCGGTCGAGGGAGGCCCTGCGGATCGTCTCGGCCAGGAAGACGGCGCCGAGCGGCGTATCGGGATCGGCAGCCCGGCCCGAGAGATTCTGGTACACGTTGAGCATTTCGACGAGCGTACGGCCGGCGCCGGGCGGCGGCATGGTGAAGACGCGGCTCGAGTCGAACCGGCCGGTAAGCGGACGCCGCTCGATCGGATGGGGAATCTGGGCCAGGTCGTCCTTGCGGATCAGGCCGTCGTTGGCTTCCATGTCGCGGTGGATCAGCTCTGCGGTTTCGCCGAGATAGAATTCTTCCACGCCCTGGCCGGCAATCCGTTCGAGCGTGCGCGCCAGCGTCGGCTGACGGAAGATCCGGCCCGGCCGGAGCGGCCGTCCGTCGTGCAGGAAAAAGGGCGCGGCGGTGCCGTCCTTGAGATGCCGCCGTTCGCGCTGCGTCAACGCATGCTGCAATTCGCTGACCGGATAGCCATCCTGCGCCAGTCCGATCGCGGATTCGAAAACCTTCGACCATCCGAGGCGGCCATAACAGCTCAGCGCGTAATGGTAGGTCGCCAGCGCGCTCGGGACAGTCGCGGCGCGATAGCCGCGGCGGACTTCGCGCGGCCGGTCGGAAAACACGTCCGAAACCGCGCGGTAGGGCGCCCGGGACGAGCCGTCCAGCGCGAAGGTGCGATTCGGCTCCGCCAGATGGACGAGCATCATGACCTGCCCGCCGAGCCCGGACGCCGCAGGTTCGCACACGCCGAGCGCCAGCGCCGCGGCGACGGCGGCATCGATGGCGTTACCGCCCTCTTCGAGCATGTCCACGCCGGCGCGCGTAGCGCTGTAATGGGCGGTCGAGACCATTCCCTTGCGGGAAACGGCGATGCGCTGCGGCTCCAGCGCGCCGGGGTCGGGCGGAGACGGCCGGGCAGGGCGCCGGGCGCGCGCCGGGGCGCCCGACGTTCCGCCGGTTCCGGCTATCCGGTTCATCGCGCGGCGCCTATCGCGGCTTGCCGAGAAACGCCGCCAGCAGCAGCGCCCTCTGGACCAGGCTCACGCGCTGGACCGCTTCCCTGGAGGTGCCGCGGTCTCGGCAGACCGGGCCGATGCCGCACAGGCAGGCGACCCTGGCCGGAACCAGCCCGGCGACGGACGGCCAGGCCGAGGACTGGTGCCCGACCGGAAGCTGCAGCTCCTGCGCAACGGCTTCGACCTCTTTCGCCAGCCGCATTCCCGAAGCCCGGTCTTTCATCGGCGGCCGGTCCGACAGCGCGGTCAGCTTCCACCGCCGGCCGCGCGGGCCGAGGATCTCCTTGACCTGCTTTTCGACCCGGTCTGCATCGGCGGCGTCGAAGTAGGTCACCAGGATGGTGACGGAGACCCGATGCGGCGTCATCATCGGGTGGCGCTCCGGCTCGATATCCAGCACGTCGACGCTGAGCCGCGCCTTGGCGGACGACAGATCCACCATCCGGTCGAGTTTGTTCCAGGTCCAGCGCAGGACGGACATTCGCCGTGCACGCTGGCCCGGGCGCTGCGCATCGCCTTCGACGGTCAGGCGGTAGCGCCGCGACCCGCGCCGGTTGGTCACGAAATCGCCGCCGGGCTGGGCCGGGCTGAGCACGATCGTCCGCCCGGCGCGGTTGGCCGCCTGCCGGATGAGTTGCGCGCTGTGCAGCGCGCTGCGGCCTTCGTCGGTGTAAAGCAGCACGGCCAGCGGCGTCCGGCTGAGCCGGCGGATGCGGCGCAACGCCCGAAGCGCGAATTCCAGGACGACGAGGGGCGCGCGCGATGTGCCGATGCCTTCGCCATAGACCCATTCCGGATCGCGCCGGTAGGGCTGCGTGGCGACTTCGGTATCGACCGGAGTGTCGAGATGCGCGACCAGCAGCGTGCCGCCTTCGCGCCAGCCGGCGGACTGCCAGGTCCAGACTTCGGGCCCGTCCGTCAGGTCGGCGACCGGGGTAAGCCCCAGGCTTTCGAGCATGCGGCCCGCCTTGCCGACCGCCTGTTCGATCCCGACCGGATCGTTGGTGCTGCTCGACAACTGCACCCAGTCGCGCAGGCGCCGTTCCATCCGCTCCCGGTTCTGCGTGACGTAGGCCAGGATACGGCCGTTAACGTCTTTCGGTCCCGCTTCCAGCAACGAAACGCTGGGAACGCCGAAATAGCGCGTGGTCGCAATGTCCACGAGACGGTTGACGAAGCCGGTGAAGTCGAGCCCGGCATGGGCGGCGCCGACCAGGTAGGAGCCATGCTCGCCGAGGCTGGGCAGCGAATTGGCTTCGAGAACGTAAAGCTGTTCGGCGTCGTCGAGCCGCATGTCGATGCGGGCGCAATCGTTCAATCCCAGTACGTTGAAGGTCCGGATCGCGATGTCCCTGGCCTTTTCCGTCAGGTCCTCGCCGACCGGCGCCGGGCAGACCGGCTGAATCTGCCGGCCGCTGCGGCCCGTCTTGTCTTCGTAGGTGTAG